>ERZ1023654.55-NODE-55-length-48246-cov-12.829221_pt1 | contig 48246 bp, 32 predicted proteins | sample MGYA00380338_ERZ1023654 | MGnify/ENA primary metagenome ERZ1023654 (study PRJEB33179, sample SAMN07448980) | human gut metagenome | biome: Human-gut; feature: Human associated habitat; material: Faeces | host: Homo sapiens | place: India: Bhopal | collected...
ATAACCTCAAAGACCCCGTGGGCGAGCCCGACAACGGCTACACGCGCATGGAGTTCAGCAATCCCGCGGCTGCCGACGCATGGGCCGCTTGTGGCTTGATTGACTGGTACAAGACGGCCGTGAACCCGAACGGAGCCAACAAGATAAACATCCAGAACGGCTATCTCTGCTTCAACTCCAACAAAAGTTTCAACACGGGCGTCATCTTGCCAGTATTGACCGACATCTCCGATAACGAGTCGGCCAACGCCACGCTCACGTTCGACGCCGTGCCAAACATCGGCGGCAATGGTGCCGACAACGTGCCACTGGTGGTGGAGATCATCGCAGGCAAAGGCTCGCTCTCCGACACGGCCGACCAGCAATCCGTGACGGTGGACATCACGAAGGAGACCACGTGGAAGACCCTCTCGTTCGGCCTCTATGGCATAGACGCCACCACGCGCATCGCCATCCATACCGCCGCCCCGTCGGGACAGAAGTATTGCAGATGGTATTTGGACAACATCTCGGTGAAAGAGTAGAGTCCGCGCAAGCCTTTTAATTCATATTCTTATTCCAGAACAAGAAACCATTAATATATAATGAATCTAAATCAACATTCCACCCGTCTTGCGGTTCTCTCCGTGTTGATGGGCAGTTCGATCGCCCTTTGGGCCGGCACGCCTGTGAAAATCACCGGCAGCGTGAAAGACAGTAACGGCGAGCCCCTCGTTGGCGCCACTGTGGCCGTGCCAGGCACATCCACGGGTGCCGTCACCGACATCGACGGTAAGTTCACCCTGACCGCCGACCCCGATCGCGAGCTCACCGTGAGCTATGTGGGTTACACCTCGCAAAAGGTAAAGCCGGGCAAGAACCTCGTGCTCAACATAGTGCTCAGCACCGACCAGCAGACCCTGAAAGACGTCGTGGTGGTGGGATATGGCACATTGGACAAGAAGCGTGTCACCTCTTCCATAACATCCATCAAGGGCTCCGACCTGGTCAACGGCCTTGGCGGCTCTACCATAGCCACCGCCTTGCAAGGCAAGGTGAGCGGCCTCACCATCTCCGGCTCGTCGTCGCCAAACTCCTCCAACGGCTACCAGCTTCGCGGCGTGGCCTCGGTGAATGCCGGCAAGGGCCCTCTCGTGGTCATCGACGGCGTGCCTGGTGGTGACCTCAGGATGATAAACCAGGAAGACGTGCAGAGCATCGACGTGCTGAAAGACGCGTCGGCAGGTGCCATCTACGGCACGCGCGCCGCGGCGGGCGTCATCCTCGTGACCACGAAGCAGGCCAAGGAAGGCAAGGTGCGCGCCACGTGGCCCACGGAGCTGTCTACCGAGACGGTGAGGAAGAGCCTCGACCTGCTCTCGTCGAAAGACTACATGGCCTACGGCATAGGCCAAGACTATGGCTACGACACCGACTGGTATCGCCAGCTCGTGGACGACCGCCAGCTGTCGCAGCGCCACGTGCTCTCGCTCTCAGGCGGCTCGAAGAGCCTGCAGATATACTCATCGTTGATGTACTCCGACCAGAAGGGTATCGTCATAGGCGACGGCAGGACCGACTATTCCGGCCGAATGAACGCCAAATACAAGATGATGGACGGCAAGGTGGAGATGTCGTTCAAGGCGCAGTATCGCCAGGCCAACCGCGACCGACGCAACGGCTCGAGCAGCTTCGAGCAAGTGATATCGCTCAATCCGACCATACCCGTGATGGATCCCACCAACCCCAAGCGCTACAACACCACGGTGGGCATTGGCGGAACGACCCACAACCCCGTGGCCGACATCGAGCTGAAAGACTACAAGGGCATTGACAAGTGGTTGCAGGCCGACGCGACGCTCAAGATAAACATCTGGGACGGACTCTCCGTGCAGGGAACCATGGGCATTGACCACCGCGACTACCAGCTCACGCAATACTACCACCAGAACCACCAGGACATGGTGGAGTCGAACAAGCGCGGCAAGGGCACCCACACGTTCAACAAGACCGACAACAAGACCTTAGAGGCTTACGCCTCATATCTCCACGACTTCGACCAGCATCGCGTGGACGCCGTGGCAGGTTGGAGCTTCTATGAGACGGGCGGCGAGGAGTTCTCCATGACCAACGCCAACTTCACCGTCGACGGCATAGGCCCTTGGGACATGTCGTCGGGAACCGACCTCAGCGACGGCTTGGCCTCCATGTCGTCGAAAAAGGACCCGCGCGAGAGGCTCATGTCGCTCTTCGCCCGTGTCAACTACGACTACGCCGACCGCTACATGGCCACGGCGTCGTTCCGTCGCGAGGGCAGCTCAAAGTTCGGCCCCAACAACCGCTGGGGTAACTTCTGGGCCCTTTCAGCCGGATGGCGCATCTCAAAGGAAGACTTCATGAAGCAACTGCCTTGGGTCAACGACCTTAAGTTGCGCGTGGGATATGGCGTGACGGGTAACAACGACTTCGGCTCCGGCTACACCGTGCGCACCTACAAGAGCAACGACATGTGGCCAACCAACGGCGTGTGGCAGCCAGGCTACGGCTCTGCCAAGAACAGCAACCCCAACCTGAAGTGGGAAGAGAAGAAAGAGTGGGACTTCGGTCTCGACTTCAGCTTCCTGAACAACAGAATTTCGGGTAAGTTCGACTATTACATCCGCCGCGTCGACGACATGCTCTTCGAGGTGCCGGCACCGCAGCCGCCAATGGTCTATACCACCATCATGAGCAACGCGGGCTCGCTCACCAACAAGGGTTGGGAGTTTGAGCTGACAGGCCAAATAGTGAAGACAAAGGACTTCAACTATTCCTCAACCTTGCGCCTGTCGCACAATACGTCGAAGATAGACAACCTCGGCGATACCAACTCTTACCTCTATGGCGGCTCGTTCCCCAGCTCGATGGGTTATGCCACCAAGCTCGTCAACGGTTCAAAGATTGGCCAGTTCTGGCTCTTCAAGTATGCCGGCCTCGACGAGAACGGCAAGTGGCTCATCTACGACAAGGACAACAACATAGTGCCGGCCAAGGATGGCACCAAGCTCAACACCATCGACGCCAACAAGCACTATGTGGGCAACGCCATACCTAAGCTCATCGCCTCATGGGACCACTCGTTCTCATACAAGCAGTTTGACCTCGGCGTCAACTTGCGCGCCTGGCTCGACTTCGACGTGTTCTCGCAGCCTAACCTCTATTTTGGCCTGAAGAACTCGACCGACGACAACGTGCTCCGCATAGCCTACACCAACAACAAGGAGATAAACGACACGCGCATCCTGACAGACTATTTCCTCTCCGACGGCTCGTTCCTGAAGATAGACGCCGTGACATTGGGCTACACGCTGAACCTGCAGAAGTGGACCAAGTATCTCCAGAACGCGCGCGTCTATTTCACCGTGCGCGACCTCGCGAGGATAACCAAGTACCAGGGCTACAACCCTGAGGTGTCCATCAACGGCCTCGAGCCGGGATTCGAGTACTTGCGTTCCACCTCATCGCTCTATCCACAGACCATCCACTGGACAATGGGCGTGCAACTCAACTTTTAGGCTTACGCCAGAACGCAAAAAGACATAGACGCAAATCAATATTGCATTTAACATCATGAATTTAAGAAACATCATCATAGCGGCGGCAGGAACGCTCGCCATCACCGCGTGCGACCTTGACGAGAAGTTCTATTCGTCGGTCACGCCCGACACTTTCTTCACGCAGCCGGAGAACACCTACGCCGTGCTCTCCCGCCCGTTCACCCACTGGAAATGGTATCTCGGCAACGACCGTTGGTACCTGCAGGAGCTCACCACCGACGAGATGGCGTGCCCGGCACAAGGCAAGGACTTCTACAACAATGGTGAGTATGTGCGCCTCCACGAGTTCACGTGGGCGCCTACCGACCGTTTCATCGTCAACACCTACGAGGGCACCACGGGCGGCATAGCGCGCGCCCTGGAGGCTTACGACGACCTGTCGAAGGTGGACTACGGCAAGCTCGGCATGAGCGAGGCCGACCGTGACGACCAGCTCAGCCAGCTCAATGCCATCATAGCGTGGTTCTACATGCGCGGACTCGACTATTTCGGCGGAATGCCGATATACAAGTCGAACAACGACCCCGTGGTGGGACGCTCCACCGACAAGGAGACGTTCAACCACATTGAGCAGCTCCTCAAGGAGGCCATACCAAAGTTGAAGCAGAAGAAGGCCCTCGGAGCATCGGAAGACGGATACATCAGCCAGGCAGCGGCGGCCACCATGCTCGCAGAGCTTTACTTCAACGCCGAGAGCTACATCAAGGAAGACCACTACTCAGAGTGCGCCAAGCTCTGCCAGGACATCATCGCCGGTGTCTACGGCCCTTACCAGCTCGACAGCAAGTGGTCTGGCCCATTCTGCTTCGACAACGACAAGAGCCCGGAGGCCATCTGGAACGTGCCCTCGCAGAACGCAAAACTGGAGTTCAACTGGTATTACCGCTATTTCTACCACACAAACTCGCCAAAGTATTTCAACACCACGTTCCCGGCATCCATCTACAACGGCTTCGGCCTCTCGCCATCGCGCGAGGACGCCAAGACGCCATACACCGACAGCGACTTCAAGCTCGGAAAGCCTTATTCAAAGTTCAACGACAAGGACCTTCGCAAGCAGCCTTACGAGTATAAGGGCGGCGGCAAGTACAAGGGCATGTTCCTCGTGGGCGACCAAATCAACCCGACGACGGGCGAGAAGACCCTCGGCAACCGCAGCCACTCTGGAAAGCTGGTGTCGTTCGTCGACTACGTGAACGCCGACGGCAAGGGCTCGACAATGCTCAACGGCGAGGAGAACTCCATGATTCGCCTGGTCAAGCTCCCCATCCCCGACAACAACGACCTCAACAGGCTTTGGGATCCCGACTTCCCGGCCATCAGGCTCACCGAGGTCTACTACATGCTCGCCGAGTGCAAGTGGCGCGCGGGCGACAAGGCGGCTGCGGCGCAGCTCATCAACACCGTGCGCAAGCGCAACTTCACCAATGGCGTGGATCCAGACCCCGTGCCCGACAACTTTGACGTCTATCGTCTCGCCGACGAGTGGATGGTAGAGTTCCTTGGCGAGGGCAGGCGCCGCACCGACCTCATCCGCCTCGGTCTCTTCACCACCGAGAACTGGTGGACCCACAAGGCCACCAACGAAGACTACAAGAAGCGTTTCCCGATTCCGTCGATTGATATTCAGGCTAACCCGCTCTTAGAGCAGAACCCAGGTTACGACGGGAAATAATTATAATAAATGTAATTCAGGCCAAGGGCGGAACGAGAAAACCGCCCTTGGCAATTTTCCGAAACTTACAAAACATAACACAATATCATGAATAATCTTTTCAAGACCATCAACTTGGTAGCCCTCATGGCCCTGCTGTTCTTCGGAACGTCGTGTGGCGAGGAGAAAATTGCCGTGCGCAACAAGCCGGCAGGCCAAGATCTTAACATAAAGCCCGACAAGGGCATGAACCTCGTGGGACGCGTCACCGTGGACGGACAGCCGCGCCAGGGCGTGGTGGTGAGCGATGGCAACACCGTGGTCGCGACCGACAAGGACGGCGTGTACCAGATGAAGACGGCGAAGGCGGAGTATGTCTTCGTGTCGATGCCTGAGGATTGCCAGATAGACCAGACGAAGTCGGTGCCGCAGTTCTTCAAGAAGATAGAGTTCGGGAAAAGCGAGGTCATACAGCGCGACTTCGAGCTGAAGTCGAAGAGCGTGGACGACTCTTTCTCGCTTGTGGCTTTGGCCGACCTGCAGGTGGGAACCTCCAACGACCTCAAGCTCTGCGACCCTCTCATGACCAAGATAGCCGACTACACAAAGACTATCAAGGGCACCGTGCTTGGCATAAGCCTCGGCGACCTCTCGTGGAACAACCCGTCTGTCTACGACGACTACAAGAAGATAGTGAGCAAGCTCAACATGCCCGTGTTCTCAGTCATAGGCAACCACGACCACAACGAGAAAACCAACAAATTCGGCGCCGCCAACGACTCGCTCTCAGCGCAGGAGTATCGCGACGCCATGGGCCCGACCTATTATAGCGCGAACATCGGCAAGTGGCACCTCGTGGTGCTCGACGACGTGCTCTACAGTGGCGCCAACGGCCGCAACGACTACACTGGCCGGATTACCGCCGGACAGCTCGAGTGGCTGCGCAAGGACCTGAGCCACGTGTCGAAGGACAAGAGCATCCTCGTGGCCCTGCACATACCCACGTTGAGGCGCAACTCGGGCACGAAGCTCTCCAACCGCGAGGACCTCTACGCCCTCATCAAGGACTTCCACCGCGTGGTCATTCTCTCTGGCCACACCCACAACAACTTCACCACCGACATAGCGTCTAACATCCGTGAGTACACGCTTGGCGCCGTGATGGGTGCCTTCTGGAACACTTACGACGGCAAGGGCATCTGCAACGACGGCTCGCCTCGTGGATTCGGCGTGCTGACGTTCAAGGGCGGAGAGCTCGTAAACGAGTATTACAAGGGCGAGGAATACCCGCTCGACTACCAAATCAAGATTTACGCGCCCGAAGACGCCACGTTCCGTTGGGGACGCAAGGCTGGCCAAATATCAGCGCCAAGCAATGCCGACCCATTGAAGGAAGACAAGACCACGGTGCTTGTCAACGTCTTCAACTGGCACACCGACTGGAACGTGACCATCTCGGAAGACGGTGCCACGCCAGTGGCCTTGAAGAAAAACGTGAAATGTCTCGACCCCGATGCCGTGCGCATGTTGCAATATGAGAACTCATGGGAGAAGCGTCCGACGGCGGAGCCTGAGGGCAACAACGACCACATGTTCCTCTACACGCCGAAGTCGCAGTCGTGGAAGTCGCTGACCGTCGAGGCTGAAGACCCATGGCATAATCACTACACGTCGACACTTAAGGCAAAATAGATATTCAGGAATCATCTCTATGAAAAGCATCCTCCGCGGAGGGTGCTTTTTTTGTAATCATCGGTAGAATAATGTCTGTCGAACATTCTGTCAGAAAAATATTGTACATATATCCGCATTTGATGATTTTTGCTTAACTTTGCAACAATTAAACATATAAAATACAAATCTAAAAAAAGTGTATTGAAGTGACATCTATGTTAACTATTACTTGTCATTTTGCTAAAAAGGCACTTGTTTATTCTGTCTTTTTGGCATTCGCAACCTCGGCCCAAGCTATGGGGGGGGGTAAACAAGCGGGTTTATGCTGGTTGGCATAAACAATTTTGCGACACGCTCCATGGAGCGAATATCAACAAAGTTTACGATTTTATATCAAGGAAGAAGCTGACGCCTCGCCGCCAGGTCGTGGTTGGTATCGTTGATTCCGGAGCCGACACCACTTGCTTGTCACTTCGGCCATCGCTTTGGCGCAATGCCAATGAGAAGCTCAACGGAAGAGACGACGACGGCAACGGCTATGTTGACGACCTGCATGGCTGGAACTTCCTCGGCACCGCCGACGGGAAGTTCAACATGGTGAGTGCTGGCACCGAAGAGTACCGCCAATTCAAGCGTCTTTACCCAAAATACAAAGGAGTAAGCAACGCTGCCCAGGTGAAGCTGGGCGACAAGGAAGAGTTCGCCTATTACCTTGACATGCGCAAGAAGGCTAAAATAAACAGCTACTTGACATTCTTCGAGATTTCCATCAAGAAGCAGCAAGCTTTGGCAAGCGCGGACAGCATAGTGCGCGGCAAGATAGGCGCGGGCGTGGACACCCTGACTCTTGGAGGCTTAACGAAACTCAGCGTGGAAGACCCACGGTGGGCCACCTATCTCAACTACATGCTGGCCGACCTCTTCCGCACGCCACTCTCAACCAAGTGGCCGGCCTACCTCAACAAGACCCGTGCCGACCACGCGCTCATGGCGCGCCGCATCCACGGCATTGAGCACGACAAGGACAAACGCTTGCTCATGGGCGACAACATGCTTGATGCCGCCGACCTCAGCTATGGCAACAACAATGTGGGCGTGGATGGTTACGAGCACGGCAACTTCGTGGCGAGCGTCGTGGCGGGTCAACCTGCCGACAGCGCTTATGCCGGCATCTTTCCGCAGGCGAGGCTCATGATAGTGCGTGTGTGTCCAGATGGTGACGAGTACGACAAGGACGTGTCGTCGGGCATACGCTATGCCGTAGACAACGGTGCCAAGGTCATCAACCTCAGTTTGGGCAAATACACCTCTCCGCAGGCGAAGATGGTGAACGACGCGATAGCCTATGCCGCAGCCCACGACGTGCTTATAGTGGCCGCAGCCGGCAACAATGGCCGCGACATCGACACCGTGGCCTACTACCCCTCGGCGCTTGACAATGCCGGACGGCCATTTGAAAACTACATACGTGTTGGTGCTTCAGGGCGCGACGGCAAGAAACTCCAAATCTCCAATTTCGGTATCCGTGCCGTTGACCTTTACGCCCCGGGCGAGCAGATAGCTGGCGTGTATCCTGGCGACAAGGCAAACCTTGCCGATGGCACCAGCGTGGCCACGCCAATAGTGTCGGCCATCGCGTCGATGCTGCGCGCTTATTACCCCAAGCTCACGGCGGCAAGGGTGAAACGGCTGCTCGTGGCAACGGCCCGACAGGAAGGCGGCATCAAGATTGTCGACGCCTTGGCGGCTTTCGAAAACGTGAAAAAGATAAAGTAGTGTTCAAGTAAGACAAAAACTGCGAGGATGAAGACTATCAATCTCTTGCTGTGCTTGCTTGCCGCTACCTGGGCAAGCTCTTTCGCGCAGCGACCCTGCTGGGCACGGGTCAAGGCCATGGAGGAAGACACGCTAAGCGACATCTACGCCAAGGGCACCGTGTCGACACAATGGGTGGCCGGCTCTCATTATTTGGCTTATAGTCAACGTGGCAACTATTTCATCGTGGACGCCAATACGGGACGTCAAGAGCCTCTCGTGGCCAATGTAGAGGCCTTTGCCAAGGACGTGGCCACGCTTACGGGCGACACGGCGGTGCGTGCCGGTAACCTGCGCGTTTACGGCCTCTCCATGCGTGGCGGCAACCCGAGGAAAATATATTGGACACACCGAGGCAAGCACCTTGTCTACGACCGCGTAGCCCACGCGCTGGCCATCGATTCCGCTTGGACCGACAGCGACAGGCGGCGCGCGCGCCATTGGGGAGACTCTCGCGCCACTACTGCCGACTCGCTTTTCACCATGCTTGGCGACGCCCACAATCTCTACGTGCGCGACAACCGTACAGGCAAGGTCAGGCAACTGACCACTGACGGCCGCGACTTTGCCTCCTACTGCTTCCGGTCGAAGAAAAACGCCGTGAGGGAGGGCGCGGCAGCTGGTCGCTGGCACGGCCACGTTTATCTCGACTTTGTGCAAGACGACTCCGAGGTGGGCGACCTCTACGTCATCGACGGTCTTAGCGGCGACCGCCCCATGTTGCGCACCAAGAAGATGCCACTGCCCAACGAGAAGCACGTGAGGCAGTTTCGCCTTTATAGATACGATGCCGACACGGGCATGGGAGGATGCCTTCCGATAAGCCCGTTCAAGGATCCAGACGTCAAGCTTGGCTATGCCGACACGGGCGACTGGCTTTTCTTCACGAGGCGCAGCCGCGGTGTAGACACCCTTGATCTCTGCAAGCTCCACATACCCACGGGCGAGATACGACTCGTGATACGTGAGGTGTGCAAGCCACATCTCAATGTCAGCCTGTTCGGCTATCACGTCCTCAACGGTGGCAAGGAGATACTGTGGTGGAGCGAGCGCACGGGACGTGGCAACTGGTATCTTTACGACGGCAACGGCAAGTTGAAACGGCGCGTCTCACGAGGCGACAACCTCGTGGCTGACCGCGTGGAGCGCATCGACACGCTCGGGCGTAAGATAATCTTTCTCGGGCATGGTCAGGAGCAATGTGCCGACCCCTCGTACACATATTATTATATGGCAAGCCTTGACGGTGGAGGCCAACGTCTCCTGACACCAGGCGACGGCACCCACGACCTAAGCATCTCGCCCGACGGTCGCTACGCTATCGACACATATTCGCGCATGGACATGCCGCCCGTCTACCAAGTGGTGAGCCTCCACACGCCAGGCAAGGCGCACCTTTTCGCCCGGCAGACCGACGCGGAGTTGCGGCGGCATGGGTGGCAGCCGCCCATGCTGGTCAGCGTGCCCGCGGCTGATGGCAAGACGCTGCTCTACGGAGTGATGTATGTGCCGACCAACCTCGACAAGAGCAAGAAATACCCCGTAATATCAAATCCTTACCCCGGTCCGCAAGACGACCAGATACCACGTCGCTTCACGCTCGACGACAATGGCAACCAAAGCCTTGCCGAGCTCGGCTTCGTGGTGGTGAACGTGCAGCCGCGTGGCAGTTCGCCGCTTCGGGGCCACGACTTCTATTGCTACGGCTATGGCAATCTGCGCGACTATCCTCTCGCCGACGACAAGCACACCATAGAGTCCCTTGCGGCGCGATACTCGTTTATCGACCTCGACCGCGTGGGTATCTACGGCCATTCGGGTGGAGGCTTCATGGCCGCGGCGGCAATATTGACATATCCCGACTTTTACAAGGTCGCGGTAGCCGCCTCGGGCAACCACGACAACAACCAGTACATACAGTGGTGGGGCGAGACATTCCATGGGTTGACGAAGCGTGGTGGCATACCCACCAACATGGAGCTTGCCGGAAACCTCAAGGGCAAGCTGATGCTCGTCACAGGCGACGTGGACGACAACGTGCCATGGGTCTCCACTTTGCGCCTTGCCGACGCGCTCATCAAGCACGGCAAGCGTTTCGACATGATGGTTTTGCCGGGCAAGGATCATGGTGTATGGAGCCCATATTACCAAAACCTCATACGCTACTATTTCCTTGAGAATCTTGTGAGCCCCATCCCTCGCGACATCAACATCATAGACCACAGGTAATGACATCTTCGTAAAGAACATAGAACAACATAAAAATAAAAAGAGAACTTGCAAATGAACAGAATCTTATCAATTTTGCTATCGCTGTTGCTCTCGTTTGCCGTGGCGCAGGCTCAAGAGAAGCATGGCGCCAGCGACGTTAAGGTTGACGTCACGGTGGTGGACGCCGATGGCAACCCATTGCCAGGCGCGACGCTGAAGGGCAGCGACCGCTCCATGGGCGTTGTGGCCGACGTGGACGGCAAGGCTTCGCTTTGGGTAACGCGAGGCGGCACGCTCAGCGTGACTTACCTTGGCATGAAGCCTAAGACAATCAAGGTGAAGGCACCGCTTTCCGGCAACATCACCTTGGAGAACGACGACCACACGCTCAATCAAGTAGTCGTGACAGGCTATACACAGACCGACATCAGGAAGACCACCGGTTCGGTGAGCTCCATCACCGGAAAGGAACTTAACGATTCGCCCGTAAAGGGCATCGATATGCTCATGCAGGGCAAGCTGGCCGGCGTGAACGTGCAGGCCGTGTCGGGTCGGCCAGGGGAGTCGGCCAAGGTGCGCGTGCGTGGCGTGAGCAGCATCACTGGCAACAACGAGCCGTTGTGGGTGGTCGATGGCGTACCAATCCAGAAAAACATACCTGCTCAAGGCAGTTCATACATCAATTCTGGCGACTTCAGCACGCTCTATGCCAACGGCGTGGCAGGCATAAACCCGCAAGACATAGAGAGCATAACGGTGCTTAAGGACGCTTCGGCTGCGGCCATCTATGGCTCGGAGGCGCAAGCCGGTGTCATCGTCATCACGACAAAACGTGGAAAAGAAGGAAGGCTCAGCATCAACTATCAAGGCTCGTTGAGCATACAGAGCCGCCCCATACGCGACGACAACCTCATGAACTCACGGGAGAAACTCGCCTATGAGCAAGGCATCTGGGACGAGTTCTCTGCCGACGGCTATGCCTCGGGAGGCTATTACCCGGTGATAGGCATCGTGGGAATGATAAGGTCGGGCTATGGCAAATACGCTGACTGGACAAAGGAACAACAAGATGCCTACATATCGCAACTCGGGCAAGGCACCACAGACTGGTTCGACACGCTGCTGCGCACGTCGACGTCCACCTCGCACAACATCTCGCTGTCGGGCGGAACCGACAAGCACACGTTCTACGTGAGTGGCGGCATGACGACAAACAACGGCATCGTGAAACGCACCAGTTCTGACAGTTACAATTTCTCGGTCAAGGTTAACGGCACGCCTAACGACAAGCTGAGCTACGGCTTTGACGTGGACCTCTCTTACCTGAAGAGCAACTCGCCAAGCCAAGGCTTCAACATCTTCAAATATGCCTATTTCGCCAACCCCTATGAGCGTCTCTACAACGACGACGGCACGCTGGCCGCTGACGAGACCTATTTCGCCTTCATGCCAGCCAATCATGACATAAGCAAGACCTTGCCGCAAAACGGCATCAATGTCATGAGGGAGATAAACGAGACTACCACACGCGGCTCAAGCACATCGACCATGCTTCGCGGTGATATCACGTGGCGGCCTTTCAAGGGATTCAGGCTCTATGGTTTGGCATCAGCCACATTCAGTAATGACGATTCGGAAAACGTGATAGGCAAGGACACCTACACGGCATGGAGAGACCGGCCTTTCGAGGGAAGACACAACACGTCGAAGCGCGTGTATGGCTCTATGACCCAGGCTGAGACGCAGAACATGAGTTGGCTGGCCCGTCTTCAGGCCAACTATAGCACTACGTTTGCCGAGAAACACTATGTGAGCACCATTGCCGGAACGGAGATTAGGTGGAGCCGCGCAAAGTCGGTCATCGCCAAGATGTATGGCTACGACCCAGTGACAGGAAAACACGTCACTCCATTATACTTGGGCAACGGGGATGACGGCTCAATGACGGAGAGCGATGCCACCACCGCCAGGAACCTCATGGACGCCTTGTCAACCTACGACTTGGTGAAAAATGCCTTCGCGTCTTTCTATGGTGCTTTCGACTACAGTTTCGACAACCGCTACGTGTTCAACGCCACGGTGCGTTCAGATGGCTCAAACAACTTTGGAAGCAAGGAGCAGTTTAACCTCACATGGTCTACCGGTGTGGCGTGGAACATCGACGAGGAAAGGTTTTTCAGGCCCTTAAAGCCAATAGTCAACCGTGCCACGGTACGCCTTTCAACGGGTCTCACCGGTGGCGTGAACAAGAGCGCCTATCCACAGCTCATAATGAATTACAGTGATCACTACCGCACGTCGGCTACCGACAGCTACCGCGTCGGCTCCGTGAACAACGCGCCCAACCCGAAGCTGAGATGGGAACACACGCAGGACCTCAACGCGTCGATAGACCTCGGGTTCCTCAACGATCGCGTCAGCCTGTATGCCAGTGCTTACCGTCGCAGGGGCTACGACCTCGTGACATCGGTCAACGTGGTGTCGACGACTGGGTTCGCTCACCAGTATTTCAACACGTCGGAGCAAATCAACGAGGGTTTTGAGGTGTCGCTCAATGCAGTGCCGCTGAAGCTTAAAAACCTCAGGTGGAGCGTATCGGGAAACGTGGCCTACAACTACAACTACGTATCGAAGTATAACGCGCCAAGCAACGCGCCCATGATGCCGGTCACCTTGGACTATCCGCTTGGCTCGGTGTTCGGCTTCAAGTCAACGGGCATAAATCCCACCACCGGCATACACAACTACAAACTCAGGCCTGACGTGGAGGTGAGCTCGCCCTCCGACCTGAGAAATTTCAAAAACTATATTTACTATCTTGGCACCAGCAACGCACCATGGAATGGAGGCGTGTCCACGAACATTTCGTACAAGCGTCTTACGGTGAGTGCCAACGGGTCGTTCTCAATAGGCGCGTTGAAGTCGTATGTCATTTCCCCAACGACATATTACAACGTTTTGACCAAGAAATACATCAACACGGTGTTTGAGTCTCGCAACGACATTTACGCGGCGTTTCTTAACGTGCCCAAGGAGGCGGCAAGGCGATGGACGGAGGCTAACCCCATCACAGACGGGTACCCAAGGCTTATCGATGCTATCGGCACTTACAATGGCTTGGAGCTTGACCAGCCAGGCAGCGTGGACGCCCTGTCGCAAAACTATGACGACGCGTCTTATTTTAAGCTGTCGTCGGTGTCTGTATCCTACGCCGTCCCAGATAAATGGATAAGGCATATCGGCATCAGCTCATTAGGGGTGTCGTTTACGGCAAACAACCTCCTCATGATAACCGGTTTCAAGGGACTCAACCCTGAGACCCCGGGAGCCGTATACCCCACGGGCAAGAGCTATAACTTTGGCATAAACATTGGCTTGTAAACAGAAAGAAGATGGAAACATTGAAACACACACGATTTATCATTGCGGCTGGCATTGTTCTCTTGTTTGCCTCATGCACCGATTTCCTCGACATTAAGCCTTTTGGCAAGACCATACCCAAGACCACGGAGGAGTTTTCCGCGCTTGTCAATAACATCGTAGGAGGCATTGACGGTGGCGATGCCGGAGGCTTCAATGCTGAGGCGCTGATGTTCGGCAGCTCTGACGTACAGTCGTTGGAGCAAGTCAGCGACAACCTTGAGACTAACCTCACCGAATATCCTTTGGGCGACATGCTGAAATCTTATTTCGGTGACGTGCTGAGCTCAAGCTGGTACGACCATCTTTACGAGGTCATCTCCCGTTGCAACATGGTCTTTGACGAATATGAGGAAGGACGTGACACTCGTGAGGGCAAAGACTTGCTCGGCACGTGCCACGCGTTGCGCGGAGTGGCCTATTACCAACTCTTGCGCCTGTATTGCGCTCCACCCCTTGCCGACGACGAGAAGCTCGGCGTACCTTTGGTGACGAAGTTCGACATGGAGGCAAAACCCCTGCGCAGTTCCGTGGACGAGACTGTGGCGCAGGCGGAGAGCGACCTGAAGGAGGCCCTGAAATACGACATACAAGACGAGATGTACCGCTTCAACAACGATGTCGTCAATGGCTACCTCGCGCGCCTCTATTTCTGGGCAGGGCGATTCAGCGAGGCGAAGGCCATTGCCGACGAGCTGCTCGCCAAGCACCCATTGCTTAGAGGCGACGCCTACGAGAAGATGATTACGGCCCACACTGGGCTTGTTGGCAATATGCTCATACGTTGCGACCGGTTGGAGAACGATGGGTATGGAATCTCAAACCAGTATTTGCAGGCTCGGCCCCTTAGCGCGAGATTCGTGAATCTTTTCGCCGAAAAAGACCGCGACATCCGCTACCGCCTCTTCTTCAACTACAGGCGCAGGAGCACCAAGGCTTACATCTCGTCGCTCCGTTCCGCCGAACTCGCGCTCATATCGATGGAGTCGGCTTGTCATCTTGGCGACACAGACGAGGCCTTGAGAATGTTGAACCAACTGCGTGCGTGTCGCATCAGCGATTATGTGCCATACACCATGTCCACGTTGCCTGTCGTCGACAAGACCGCGCTCGTGAAGACCGACTGCATGGGCAAGCCGCTCACGCCGCTCATGCAGGCCATTCTCAACGAGAGAAGGAAGGAACTGTATCTGGAAGGCGACAGGTTCTTCGAGCTGAAGCGCAACGGAAGGCCAGAATTCTGGGTGATGAAGAAGGGACTGAAATACACCAACTACAAATACATGTACACACTCCCCATTCCGCCAAACGACATAGTGCTGACCCCAGGGCTAAAGCAAAATCCTGGCTACACCGAGATGATATATTAAACACGAATCGGCATCCAGCAAGGATGACAAACAAGATAAAACGACATGAAGCGATTAGCTATTTTAACATGCGCCGTATGCGCGCTATTGGCAGTGACCTCTTGCGGCAAGAGCGATGAAGTGCCACCCGTGGCCGACAAGATTCCCTCAAAGTACAAGTTGCCAGACCCTCAGACCCTCACCAGCTCTGATCGTGCGTTGATAGACAGCTTGCAAAAGGAGTACGACCAAAACGTGAGATAAATCAATAATTGATATTTACATATCTTAATATTCACATCTTAATAATCATTTTCACATGAGAAAACTATTATCATTGATGCTGATGGCAGTCACGGTGCTGCTGACGGCATGCGGTAGCGACGACGAGGCGCAGACCGTGAGTTTCGACAAGACTGTTTATGCCCTTACCGATGGTTCAGTGTCGGTGACGCTTGGCGCCAACTTCACCCCCGGCCAGGCGCAAGACTATCCCGTCACCTTCGGCGGCACGGCCGTGAAGGACAAGGACTACACCGTCTCTGGCGAGAAATACGTGCTTGGCGGCGCGTCGCCCGTCACGACCATCGTGGTAACGGCGAAAAACAACTTCGACACTGACAAGACCATCACCATGACGGCCGGCGGCGCCACCACTACCATCAAGCTTGGCAAGCGTGAGCGCATGCTCTACTCGTTCTCGCAGAAGACTTATCTGCTCGGCGATGAGGTGGAAGTGGAGATTGGCCTGCTCAAGGCAAGCGACGGCTCAAAATACGTGGCCACGCAGGACATGAACGTGAGCATAGAGCCGGATGCCAGTTCCACGGCAGTGGAGGGCACTCACTACACCATCGAGAACAAGACGGCCACGATAGCCGCAGGCAAGAGCAGCTGCACGTTCAAGATAAAGAGGATGCAATATGAGGAAGGCAAGTCCACTATCGTGTTGAAGCCAGCGCTCAGCGAGGAAGACGGATTCGTGGGCGGACAGTTCCCCACGGCCACCGTTGACATCATCGGCAGCTATGTTACCGACTTGATGGGAGAATGGACAGTCTATAAGGTCGTGAATGACAAGGACTATTGGAAGAAAACGTGGTATCTTGAAGAGAAAGAAGTCAAGAATATCCCGGAGCTTAACGACAACGACACCTATACGTTCACAAGCGATAATGGCGGTCTTGTCTTGACCACAAATTTGCAGTCTGGATACAAAAACTACTTCCGTGACAAGTCTGCGTTTACTATTGACAAAGAAATAACGTTCCGTCCAGGAGGTAATTATGGCATGGATAAAGTCACATTGCAGATGCTGAGACTTGAAAACGTTAACCGTTATTTCTCGGCAAGTCAGGTTAGCGAGGACAAAGTGGCGTATGTCGGTGTAAGAAACATTAAGGACGACAACGGCGAGACAATGCTCGACCTGTTCATCATTGACTATGAGCCAAAGGATTTCTTGTCTACTCTCGCGGACTATGATTATTATGACAAGAAAAAGCCTACGGCCGTATTGTATACGGACGAACAGTTTGAGCTTATCTTGAAGAAAAAGAAATAATATGAGATAATCGGCTATTGGATTCCTTTCCAATAGCCATCAAAATGGCAATATTATGAAGAAAAGTATTTTATTGTTATTCGTTTCTTTGCTTGGGCTTGTTTCACAGGCTTCAGAAACAAGGTTTAATCCAAATTCGTTAGGATTTTGGAATTCCTCAAATGCAGACTATCATGTTAGTCCAGTAAACGTCAGCAGCCTCGAGCAATACAATGAAATTATAAGCAGAGGATGTCCATGTGTCGTATTCTTCTGGGCAGAATGGTGTGGCCCATGCAGGATAGTCCGTCCGCAGGTAGATAAATTGGCAGACGAGCATAAAAACATCATATTCTTGACAGTGAATGTTGATGAAGTTCCAGCCATTCCAACAGAATGTGAAATATATCAAGTTCCGACTATGCTTTTCCTGGATGTAACAGGAAATGTAAGTGCTCGCGTCATAGGTGTAGGTTCCATGCAAACCTATGAGGAATGCATAATGAAGATTAATAATAAATGAGATTTTGGATTGCGTCACCTTGCTAAGGGTTGGCGCAATCCATATTTTTTAATATTAAGCAATGCCAATGAAAAGGTTATTGTGTTTGTTGCTATTATTTTCTCCTTTGTCCTTGCTCTCCAAGGACGTTGTGGGCACCGTATATACCGCAAAAGAAGGCAAGTCTTTGGTAGGGTGCAATGTGTCGTTGCTGTCCGTGAAAGACAGCTGTGTGATTTGTGGCACACAGACGACGGAGACCAGTCTCTACAAGCAATACTCATACAAGCTGCCTGTGCAAAACGACAGCACCTATTTGCTGCGCTTTTCCATGGTGGGTTACAAGACGGTGTACAAGACCATACGGGTGAAGATTGCGCAAAGCATGAACCAAATGGTGGTGGAGAATGTCCGTCTGGAGGAAGAATCAAAGGCGTTGCCTGAGGTGGTGGTGAAGGCCACGAAGATAAAGATGGTGATGAAAGGAGATACGATAGTTTACAACGCCGACGCTTTCGCTCTCGCCGAAGGCTCCATGCTCGACGCCCTCGTGAGCCAGTTGCCTGGGTGCAGGCTTGTGAAAGGGGTCATCTATGTCAATGGGCAGCGAGTGACATCGCTACTGGTCAACGGTCGCAACTTCTTTTCAGGCGACGCGAAGTTGGCATTGAGCCACCTGCCAGCCTATGTTGTCGACAAGGTGAAGGTCTACAAGCACGATGGCGAGGCAAGCCGGCTCATGGGGGAGGACATGGGCGACAAGAGCCTCGTGGTGGACGTAGGGTTGAAAAAGAAATACTCGGTGGGGGCCGTGGAGGAACTGAAAGCCGGCATTGGAACCCACGACAGGTACGTGGCCGACTTGAACTCGATGCTGTTTGGCAAGAAGGCAGACGTGATGGTAAACGGCGGCACAAACAACATTGGCGACTTGGAAAGCTCGCAGCTCTCCGAGAACGGAGCCGGTGTCGTTGACAAGAAGACCATGGCAGTAGCAGGGCGATTCTCTTTCAAGGGAAAGACATTCGACGATAACATAAGGGGCGACTACACTGTCGGTACTGACCGAGGACACCAACTCAGCCGGACCGCTACGGAGAATTATCTGCAAGGCGGCAACATGTTCACGGCCTCCGACAACGACAGCCACGACAAGAGCTCATGGGTAACGTCGCGCAACTTCTTCGGCAAGCGGCTCAAGAGCCAGATTGTAAAGGCAAGCCTGATGGTCTTCTACAACAAGTCGAGGCGATTGGGGGTCTCTCGGTCGGGCATGGCCGACGTTAAGCCTCTCGACAACACGGTGTGGCTCGACAGCCTGACGCAATGGGAAGCAGCGACCACATCGCCTTTCCGCGGCGTGATAAACCGTGTGATGGCGCAAAACCTGACGAGGCAGACAACGCTCAACACTCTGATGAGCATTTCAAGCCGCTTGGCTTTCGGCAAGTCGAAAGGCCGGTACGGCAACATGATTGATTGGTCGCTCCGGCTGAAATACAACACTGGCAACGGAAAGACGTTCAACATCAACGACTTGTACTATTTCGATGAAGGCAGCCGCGACTTTCGCGACAACTACTATGACAAGCCGTCGAAGAGCTATTCGGTCAACCTGCAGGCATCCTATGCCCACAGGCTCACATCCAAAGCGGACCATGTTAACTCCCTTTTCGCATATTTCTCGGCCTCGGTCTTGCATGCGTACGACACGTCCGACAACAACCTCTACCGTCTCGACCAGCTTGCCGACTACACGCAAGGACGTTATCCGCTGGGCATGCTGCCATCGGCGGCCGACGACCTCTTCGACGTGCTCGACGAGACCAACAGCAGTCACAACAGCAGTAGGAACACAATGGCCGACGGAAGCCTTAGGCTTGAGATGAGACATGGCGACGGCATGACCCGCCCGCAGCTCACGGCAAAGCTCACGCTCCCCTTGACGTGGCAACACGAGCGCATATCATATACCCAGAAAAGGCATTACGGCAAGTCGCGCTCGTCAGCTCTCTTCAGCCCTAAGGTGGAAGCGGGCTACAGCCGTACCGACTCCTTGGGCACGCGCTCCGTGAACTTCAATTACGCCACGACGCCATCGCTGCCACAACTGTTGACCCTGCTCGGCGTGCGCAACGACGATGACCCTCTCTTCATCCGCTTGGGAAACGCAAACCTCAGGCAGAGCAGAAACCACACCTTTGAGTTGACCTTCAACACCATGTCGAACGGGAAGTACAACACCTCGTGGGCCCTAAGCACTGGTGCCAACATCCTGCAAGACGCCTTAGGGACGAAGGTCACTTACGACAGGGCTACCGGACAGACAACGTCGCAGCAAGTCAACGTCAACGGCAACTGGTCGGCCAACGCCTCAATAACGCTCAACCGTGGGCTTGATGCCAACCACAACCTTGATTTGTCGGCGTCGTTGAGATCAGACTACTCGCGCAATGTCGACCTCAACCATACGGCGACCGGAAGCGATGATGCCAAGAGCAAGGTCTATACCTTAAACACGTCAGGCTCGCTGACCTTGTCGTATCACAAGAGCCGGAATTTCATGGCCATGCTGATAGCCACGGTCAACAACAACAGGGTGACAGGCAGTCGCGACGACTTCATGGCCACAAACGCCACCACATATTTCGCCACGGCCAAGGTGATGGTCAAGCTGCCTCTTGGCTTCGAGCTGACCAACAACATCAACGATATGAAGCGCACGGGGTTCAACGATGACAGCATGAACGACAACAGTCTCGTGTGGAACGCGCGGTTGTCAAAGACCTTTCTTAAAGGTGCGCTAAGCGTTAACCTCGACGCGTTCGACATTCTCGGGCAGATAAGCCAGACGCAAGTGGTCATGGACAGTCAGGGACGCACGGAGACATGGGCCAACACCCTGCCTCGATATGTGCTCCTGCGTTGCAGCTATAAGTTAAACCTCGGCAAGAAGCGTTGAGACCTGGTCGCGGTAAGGTATGCCTTCAGGGGCCGGTCTTATGCTTAATAACCTGAGTTCGGGATAAGAAAGTCTTTGTAAAAGTTGGTAATCATATATGTCAAAATGTTTTACAAATGGTCGTCTGAGAATCGATTTTTTTCAACCAAGCCGTCGCTTGGTCGAAAAAACGCGATTCTTGGGCTATTTTTGTAAATAGTTGACCATCAGTGGATTGTGTTTTTAGAGGTTCCCCGGCGTCGCAAATCCGCCTAATTGGCGTCGCCGTTACACTGTAATCGCATCGCCGTTACGGTGCAATCGCGTCGCCGTTACGGTGAAATGGCGATGCGATTACTGTGTAACGGCAACGCCATTTGGCTACTATCGCAAAAAAATCTGGCCAAAAATCCGCTGCCGGTCTTGCCAAAGGGCGGAAGGCTACCCTTTTTCCGCTCTATTTGCACCTGTTCCCAAGTGTTAAATTTTGGCAATAATAATTTACATTTCCACGCATTTTATCATGATGCGGGGGCGGTGAGCGCAATTGCCAATGCCGACGTCCGCAAAAACGTTTTTATTCATGTGAAATGAAAACAGCCGCCCGAATCACCATAGCCCCAAAATAATCTGCCAAAATTGCAGCGGTTACGAAAAAAATATGTAATTTTGTCACCCAATGAATACGTCTGAACTGCAAAGGATAAAGCAACGCTATAATATAGTGGGCAACTGCGATGATCTGAACCACGCGCTCGATGTGGCGCTGCAAGTGGCTCCGACCGATCTCAGCGTGCTTATTGTCGGAGAGAGTGGTGTGGGAAAGGAAATCATCCCGCGTGTCATCCACGACAACTCCCCGCGTCGGCGTGAGAAATATTTCGCCATCAACTGCGGAGCCATTCCCGAGGGCACCATCGACAGCGAGCTCTTCGGCCATGAGAAAGGTGCCTATACTGGTGCCGTGGGCGAGGGCGACGGCTATTTCGGCGTGGCAAACAAGGGCACCATCTTCCTCGACGAGGTGGGCGAGCTGCCCATGGCCACGCAAGCCAGGTTGCTGCGCGTGCTTGAGACGGGCGAGTATATCCGCGTGGGCGGACAGGAGATAAGGAAGACCAACGTGCGCATAGTGGCGGCCACAAACGTCAACATGCGCAAGGCCATATCGGAAGGCCGCTTCCGCGAGGACCTTTACTACAGGCTCAATACCATCCCAATAAACATGCCGCCCCTTCGTGACCGCGGCAACGACATCCTGCTGCTCTTCCGCCTCTTCGCCATGCAGATGGCAGACAAGTACAGGTTGCCAAAGGTGACGCTTACAGATGACGCCAAGCAGCTCCTGCTGCATTACAAGTGGCCGGGAAACGTGCGCCAGTTGAAAAACATCACCGAGCAGATGTCGGTGCTCTCGGAGAAGAGGGAAATCAACGCGCAAGACCTCAAGCGTTTCATCCCCGACAACCCCGACTCGACAGAACTTTCCACCATCACCAAGCCCGGCCAGCACTCTTACGAGAGCGAGCGCGAGATACTCTACAAGATTCTTTATGAGCTTCGTGGCAACATCGCCGACCTGCGCCGCGACCTCACGAGCATGCGCAAGCAGATAGACGAGGAGCGGGAGCTTAGGCAGGCCGGCTTGAACAGTGCCATGATAGAGGGCGCGACGCGCGTGCCGGCCATCATGGAGGGAAGCGGCTTCAGGGAGAGCGGCTCGTTCAGGAATCCTTCGCCTCAAGACGCCGATGCCGAGGAGATAAAGGCGGAAGAGCCGGAGAGCTTGAACCTTAACGACTTGGGCAGGCAGATGCTGGAAAAGGCATTGGAGAGAAACGGCGGCAACAGGAAGAAGGCGGCGCAAGAGCTTGGCATTTCCGACCGCACGCTGTATAGAAGAATTAAGCAATATGGTCTCGATAATAAAGGATAAATTTCACAGATGGTTTACCATGCGCGCCTCGAGGGGCAAGGGCATGGCAAGGTTGTCGTGCCTCATGCTGGTGTCGCTCATGCTGGTGGCATGCAGCGTCAGCTATGGGCTTAACGGCGCGAGCATAGACTACACCAAGACCAAGACCATCCAGATTGCCGACTTCCCGATACGTTCCAGCTATGTCTGGGGACCTATGGGGCCGTTGTTCAACAATGAGCTGAAGGATGTCTTCGCCAACCATACACGCTTGCAGCAAGTGAAGCGCAATGGCGACCTCGTGATAGAGGGCGAGATAACGCAATACTCGCAACGCAACAAGTCGGTGTCGAGCGAGGGATATTCGGCGCAGACGGAGCTGTCTATGACCGTGAACGTGCGCTTCACCAACAACAAGAACCACAAGGAGGACTTTGAGAGGCAGTTCACGTCGTCGAAGACCTATGAGACTACGCAGAGCCTGGCGAGCGTGCAAGAGGAACTTGTCACCCAGATGGTGAAGGATCTCACCGACCAGATTTTCAACGCCACGGTAGCCAATTGGTAACCATTCCCCCAAAACGACAAAGCATGGATATAGCCAACCTCATACAACATCCGGAACATCTCGACCGCGACACTCTTTACGAGCTTCGCGGCTTGTTGGCGTTGTATCCTTACTACCAGTCGGCCCGCCTGTTGTTGCTGCAAAACCTCTTCTTGCTGCACGACCCCATGTTCAATGAGGAGTTGCGGCAAGCCGCGCTCTATATAACCGACCGAAAGGTGATATTCGACCTCGTGGAGGCGGCGCATTACCAGATGCCGAAACACCAGGCGGCGCGTAATGAGCAAGCCAAGGGAGAGACGAAAAAGGAGGACAGGACGATATCGCTTATCGACGATTTCCTCGGCTCCATACCCGAGGAGGAACGCCCCGACAAGAAGAAGCGAAAGCGGAAGCCAACGCCTGCCGATGCCGCCATCGACTATGTGTCGTATCTGCTCGAGACGGAGAGCGAGGAAGAGGCGGAAGAAGAGAAAGCGGCTCCGCAGATGAAGGGGCAAAGTCTTATCGACGACTTCATAAATAATGACAAAGGTAAGATAAAACTCAAAGAGGAGCCGGAATATAAACCCACCATCGAGGATAGTGCCTCAGAAGGCGAGAAAGACGGCAACGAGAGCTATTTTACGGAGACTTTGGCCAAAATTTATATCAAACAGGGGCGATATGAGAAGGCATTGGAAATAATTCAACGATTAAATTTGAATTATCCGAAAAAAAATGCTTACTTTGCAGACCAAATGCGTTTCCTGGAGAAACTCATACTCAACGACAAGAACAAAAGCAACAAATAAGTAAAGAAAAATAAATAAAAAATAATCAAGAAAATGTACACATTATTCATCGTACTCATCGTGCTGGCATCGCTGCTAATGATTTTCATCGTGCTCATCCAAGAGTCTAAGGGCGGCGGTTTGGCAAGCAACTTCTCGTCAACCAACTCAATCATGGGCGTGCGCAAGACCACCAATTTCGTGGAGAAGGCCACATGGGGCCTCGCTGGCGCAATGGTAGTGTTCAGCATCGTTTGCGCTTACACGGCTCCTAAGGCCGTGACAGAGGAAAGCGTGCTCGAGAATACCGCCACTCAGCAGCAGAGCACCAACGCCGCCAATACCCAGGGCTTCGGTGCAGCTCAGGCTCCCGCACAAGGCGCGCCTGCACAGGGCGGTCAGGCTCCTGCGGCGCAAGGTTCACAGGCTCCTGCACAAAGCGCTCCCGCTGCACCAGCTGCAAAGTAAAGTTATCCAATTGCCTATATAAAAAAGGTGTGCCAATGATTCTTTGGCACACCTTTTTTATATAGGGTCTATGTTGAATCGTGCGGGCGTTTGGTTTCACACGGATTTGAAAGATTTTGAAGATGTCGACTTCGCCGATTATCCACACCGTCTTTCAACCGTTTTGCAAGGGCGGGTAGGGATGGTTAGGGGCCGTCCACAACCCGAATGGAACACCTGTCGTGTTTGCGAATGGCCCACAATGCCCGTGTTTGCTATAATCCAGCCTTCGAGCCGCTTTGCTTGATTTTGAACGTGTCGAACGCGTCGCCATTTTGCACGTCAACCTCCATGAAACGGTTGCTGTCGGATGTCGTGGGCGAAACGGTAATCGTCAATTTGTTTCCTTCGCTTTTCACGGTCATCCAATTCGACTGCATCGACTCGACGTTGCCATCGCGTGTCTTTTCATCCCTTGTGACGTGATTCTCTCCTGTTGCATCCGTCTCGGTGATGCGGTTCAGCCAAATTGAACTGTAGTTCATGCACCAAAAGGTGAGAGTGCCACCCTCTGGCGATACCTGTAAATAGCCATCTTTCGATGCCTTCGCTTCCGTTTTCCACTTCATTGATTCCCAGTCGCCGTCATCCTTGCTGCACGATGCCATGAACAGCGGAAGGGCCAACACCATAGCCAAGAGTAATTTCTTTTTCATCGTTTTTTGTTTTATACTCATGGCTTAAATGCCAAACTGCCTTGAACCTTGCGTGGGGAAAAGAAAAATGTTACGGATGGTTATTTCCTTTCTTGATTCTTGTATTCCATGTGCACCATCACGGGGTAGTGGTCGGACGGTGCGCGGCGGTCACGTTTCTCGAATTTTATTTCCGACGGCGCGTCGTTGCCCTTCTGCGCGTCTGTCGCCTTGGGAGTCCAGTAGGCGTTGGTGAGAATGCCGTAGCGATCCACGGCGAACTGTGGCGACACGAACACGTGGTCTATGCGCGACGGCGACCAGAAGCTGGTGTTGAACGAGTTGAACGTGCCGTTCTCGGCAAAGCGCAGGCGCGCGGCGGTGTAGCTGTCTTTCAGGATGCCCGAGTCGGTGAATATCTTGAAAATCTCGTTGTTCTGGTCTACGTTGAAGTCGCCCGTCACCACGACCGGCGCGCCCTTGGCTATCTCGCGAACCTTCTTCACGATGAGTTTGGCGGCCTCGCGTCGTGCCACTACGCCCACATGATCCATGTGCAGGTTGAAATGGAAGAAGCGGAAGCCGGTGTTCTTCTGCTTGAACTCGCCCCACGTGCATATCCTTATGCAAGCGGCGTCCCATCCCAGTTTCGGCTTGTCGGGTGTCTCGTTGAGCCAGAAATTGCCATGGTTGAGCAGCGTGAGGTGGTCTTTTTTGTAGAACAAGGCGGAGAATTCGCCAGCTTCCTTGCCATCGTCGCGCCCCACGCCTATGAAGTCGTAGTTGTCGAGACCTGCCCTGAGGTCGCGCAGTTGGCCTATAAGCACCTCTTGCGTTCCGAACACGTCGGGAGCCTCGAAGTTGATCATGTCGCAAATCACCTTGCAGCGTGTCGCCCACACGTTTCCTTTCTTCTCGTCGCCGTCGTTGCGATAGCGTATGTTATAAGTGCCGACGAAGATGGATTGCGCGCTCATGGCCATGGCGAAGAGCAGGCATGCGGATGATAAAAACAGTTTTTTCATGTTTTGGTTTCGTTGTTATTGTTATTTTCGTAATATAAAGACCATGCAAAGTTATAACAAAAAAGCGACTACGTGTGTTGTCCTTATGATATAATTGATGTATTTGGGAATATAATTGAATATAAGTGAGTAACTTTGCAAGTCGAAAGATAGAAGGCAAAGAGCTTTTAAGTTGTTTTTATGGATAGCAAGTCAGTAGATATGCTTCATGGCCCCTTGTTGGGCAAGATATTAAGATACGCGATACCATTCGCGCTGAGCAGTATCCTCGAGCAGTTGTTTATCACCATCGACGTGGCGGTGGTAGGTCGGTTCGCCTCCAGCGAGGCGTTGGCGGCCGTTGGAGCCAACACGTTTCTCATCAACCTTTTCATCAACCTCTTCATTGGCATATCTCTCGGTGCCAACGTCGTGTTGGCCAACCTCATTGGCCAGGGAGACACACGGCGCATTCGTCATGCCGTGAGCACTACGGCAGCCTTGTCGCTCATCAGCGGCTTCCTGCTCTTGGTGGTTGGCTCGCTTGCCGCCAAGCCCATGCTCATGGCAATGGGCACACCAGCCAACATCATCGACAACGCCACGTTGTTTCTCAGGATTTACTTCCTCGGTTCACCGTTTTTCATGATTTACAACTTTGGCGCCTCCATACAGAGGAGCAAGAGCGACACTCGCCGTCCGTTGAATATCCTCGTGGTATCGGGTGTGATAAACACGGTGCTTAACCTTATCTTCGTCATAGGCTTCGACATGAGCGTGGCGGGCGTGGCCACCGCCACAGACATAGCTTATTTTTTCAGTGCCATGGCGGTGGTGTGGTTCCTGCGCCGCGACGACAGCGCCCTGCGCCTAAACCTGCGTGCCATAAGGCTATACCCGCATGAGATGAAGCGTATCCTTTATGTCGGCGTGCCTGCCGGGTTGCAAGGCATGGTGTTCTCGTTCAGCAACATCTTCGTGCAGTCGTCGATAAACACGTTCGGCTCGTCGGCTGTTGCCGGCGCGTCCATCTCGCAGAATTTTGATTCCTATTGCTATTTCCTGTTATTCTCGTTCAGCAGTGCTTGCGTGACGTTTGTCGGTCAAAACTATGGCGCGGGTAAATACGACCGCTGCAAGCGAGTGTTCTGGATTTGCCTTGCCGGTGGCACCATAGTGTGCTTCATCGCCAACATGACTTTCTTGGCTTTTGCCGATCCCGTGTTGTCGTTGTTCACGGCCGATGCCAACGTCGTGCGTTATGCCAAGGCGCGCATGTTTGCCGTGCTCCTTTTCCAGTGGATTGCCACGGGATACGAGATACCTTCAGCCGCGATGCGAGGCTTTGGCCATTCGCTTGAGCCTGCCCTGCTCACCATCTTCGGCACTTGCGTCTTGCGTTTGGTATGGATTTTCATTGTGTTGCCGATATGGCCAGGGTTCAGCCAGTTGATGTATTGCTATCCCATATCCTGGATTCTTACTAGCCTTTTTGTCGGAGGGTTGTTTAGTTATTATTGGCGGAAGTATCTTTCACCGACGACATCACGAATCTCCTCATGTCAATGATGCTTTTCTGTTGGGCGGTATAGTGATTTCGTGGCCATTTGCTGATTATCTCGTTGGCTTTCTCCAGTTCCTCATCATCGTGGCCCTCATAATAGAACAAAAGGTGCGACAAAGGCAAAAGAAGGTTGTTTGCCTTTAATTTTGGCAACACGCTGATGAGTTCCAGCCGGTATTTCTCCGCGTCCTCTTCCAAGGCGAGCAGCGCGGCGTAGAACGCGAAGAAGAAGCGGGCCTTGTCGTTGGGGAGGAATGTCTTGCAGGTCTTCAGCGACTCCATCATCTGCCTTATCTCGCAGATGATGATGTCGCGGCTTCCGGCCTTGCCACGCCCCTTGCCTATAATCAAGTCTATTGCCATTCTCGTGAGAGCCTGCGTGTCCTTGTCCACGTCGGTCGATTTCTTCACTTTCGCGGTTATCGGCCTTATATATTGAGGTTTTACGCTTACGGCCGCGATGGCCACGCCTGGCAAGCTGACCACGAGAAACTGGCCTCTCTTGCCTGGCAAGCGTTGCACAACGCCCGTAATGCCCTCAAAAGGACCGTCCATGATTTTCACCTCGCTGCCTTTGGCAATGTGGAGCTCCTCGGGCTTGAAATACGTGAGTTGCGCGCCTTCCACGTCGTTCACTCGCTGGAAGTTGAGCATGTCACGGTCGCGCACCTGCACGTATTTCACCGTTCCGTCCTTCATGGTGTGCCGCTTCAAGAAGAAATAGCTTTTCAGCCGACTGGTGTCCTTGAAGTTGTCGAGGTCAATGCGCGAGCCCCTTGCGAACACGAGGCCGGCTATGGCCGGCTGCAACACTCGCGTCTTCTTGCCGAGCCTGTCGCGCAAGCAATAGCGCATGGGGACATAGGTCTGGAAGCCATGCGCTGAAAGCTCGTCTTGAACCTCCATCTCTTTCCTGTAGCTCACGGAAAAGACATACCATCGCTCAATGGCGTTGTCGGCAAGCTCTTGTGTCGAGGCGTTTGTGGGCATCGTATCCAAGTTAGGTCAATCTTATCTCTTCAGGTAGTCGCTTCTCGACGTACCCACGCAGCTGTTAGGCATCTGTATGTGCAGCATGGCGCAAATGGTTGGGGCAATGTCGGTTATGTGCACAGCTGCCGATGTCTGTCCGTGTGGCACGTTCCATCCGTAGAGCACGAATGGGATATGCGTGTCGTAAGGGTTCCACTCTTGGTGCGTGGTGCCGATATACTTGTCTGAGCCGTCCACGTTCTCCCAGCCAGCTTTCGGCACGATGAACACCTCGCCGCTTCTTCCGCGTCGATAGCCGTTGACGATCATCTCGCGTATGGGTTGCGGCACGGTGGTCGTGAGTGCCTTCTCGCAGTCTACGGCATAAAGGATGCTGTCGTTTTGCTGAAGAGTGGCGCAAACGGCGGCCTTGACGTCGCTCATTTGCTTTCCGGCCTTGGCGGCGCCATCCTTATTGATGTAGACCCAACCGTCGGTCACTTTCTTTATCACGGGCGCGAATCCGAGTTCCTGTTCCAGTTGGGCCTCATAGGGCTTCAGCGTGTTGCGGAAGTCCAAGCCTCCTGCCGGAATGTGGTGAGCCTTGAGGAAGTTGTGGTTGTGTGAACCGCCGTGGTCGGCCGAGAGGAACATCAGCCATTGGCCCTTGCCCACCTTCTCGTCGAGCGTCTTGATAAACTGCGCGAGCTGGTTGTCGAGCTCCATGTACGCGTCGTGGTTCTCCTTGCCTCGCGTGCCGTAGACGTGGCTTATGGCGTCGGTCGACGACACGCTGATGGTCAGCAGGTCGGTGATGGAATCTTGTCCGAGGTGCTCGTTCTCAAGCGCGGCCTCAGCCATCTGGAACGTCTTTGTGACGCCAACGACCGCGGTCTTGATGTTAGTCTTTGGCTTGGTTCCTATTCTCTTGTTGGTCTCCTTCACCCATGCTGGCAGTTCGTTCATGTAATAAGTAGACGTGACGAAGTGTCCTGCCGACGAGTCCCACCAGTAGGCGGCGTCGGCGCCGTGGCCGGCGGGCATGATGGCGGCACGGTCTTTCAGTGCCACGCCTATGACCTTGCCGTTGAAGTTGGTGGCTATCTTCAGCATGTCGCCCAGTCCCGTGGCCAGGAGGTTGCGTGGCGACATCATGCCTTCCTTGCTGTTAGACCCCACGCTTTTCACGTTGGGGTCGTCGCAGCAGTAAGTCCACTTGCCGTTGAGGTAGAAGTTGTTGGACACTATGCCGGTCAGCGCGGGCACGCTGCCCGTGTATATGCAGGAGTGTCCCACGGCGGTCACGGCCGGAAGATAATTGATGAGCGTGTTCTCGAAGCTGAAGCCATGGTCCACGAGCGTGCGCAGGCCATCCTTGCGATACTGGTCGTAATAATAGTAAAGGTAGTCCCAGCGCATCTGGTCTACCACGAGTCCCACCACGAGTTTAGGTCTGTTTATCTGGCCGAAGACGCCGATTGCGGCGAGAAGGCACAACACTACTGTCAGTTTACGTTTCATTGTATATAAAGTCTTATGTTCTGCAAAGATACTTGTTTTTATCAATATACACAATGATTTGTCGTTGCAAAACAATTAAACTTGGTTTCGTTATAGGGAAAAAGGGTCATGCATTATGCGCTTGCCTATCAATATCGTGCAGGACGTAATGGATTATTCTGTCCTCGAAGTTATTTCATGAACACGAAGTACATTGTCACAATTAAAATAGAGAAGAAGGCCGTGAGGTGATTTTCCCGGGCTTGGAAGAGAATGTTGGCGGTTATCATTTCACCACCCCTGTTTCTATCTCATTCTCCAAATATGAGAAGACATACACCGCCCCCTCGTAATACAAGCCACAAGCAGGATTACACAACCGCCTGTAGGTTTCCGAGAAATACAACTCGTCGAGTGCCTTCCTCATATCCCAACCGTATTTCTGCATCATCATCTCCACCAATTCCGTAGAGAGGCATTCTATCTGGAACTGAATATCTTCATTCATCGTCAAATCTTCTTTAAACAACCAATCGCCTTTTCCGTGCCAAAGAAATATTGGACAGCAGGCTTGCGAAAGCGCAATTCTTCTATCATTCGCTCTATGCTAATGTAGCCCTGGACAAAACGATGCATCTGAAGTCCCACCGTATCATCTGCTATCGGTCCGACCACGATATCGTAAGGATGCACAGGAGTTTCGCTCAGATTCTTTCTGTTCATCAGGATGAACTCAGCCCATTCCACGGAATATTCCTCAAAGACTTTAACCGACAAAGGCGAACCGTCCTGCAACAGTGTGTCATCAAAGAGATATGTATTTACCACGGGTTCTCCTTCCATCATCCTTTGCGTCGTACGAACAGCCATTTCCAACGCTTGCGTTTTATTGGGATTCAAGTAAAATCCACAACCGAAATCCTTGCCTTTGCGTGATCGAGACAAGTCTATCTCATCTATGACGACATTGCTGCCATGATATAAATTTATCATGCCAACCTCCCCCCATGTTTCTGGCACAACTGCGCTATATCCTCCACGGCATCCTCTATCGAAAGGGTATGCTCTGCCGCATAGCAATCTATCAGAAAGTCTATCCCCTTAAACCTGCGTAAGTAGGCATACGCTTGCGCCATCGTCAACTGAAAACGACGGGCGAAAGCGCCCACGCAACAATTAACGTATTCGATGATGTCATGAGTCAAATCCATATATTATATCTTTGTTTGCAAAGATACTTGTTTTTATCAATATACACAATGATTTGTCGTTGTAAAACAATTAAAGGATGTCTCGTTTTCGTTAGCAGGACGAAAACGTGTGGCAGAATTGATGTTTATTTCTTAATCCAGAAATTTGGCATCGCGGTCTTGAACTCCGCGTCTATATAATGACATTGTTCCTTTATGATGCCGCGACGGCGAATGGCTGGTTGCAAGCAGAAAGTGTCGAAATCCTCAATGTTTACATCTTCTGCATGAGTCCAATGAGGAAACAATAGCTTCATGTAGGCTACTGTTATACGCTTAACCGCATTGAAGTCACGTGTGTCCGCATTCTTGTCGCATGCCACTAATTCGTCAAACAATAACCCATAAACATTCTGTGTGCGAAGCGAATGCAGGATTTCTGAGAAATATTCCACATTCAGTGTCCATCCTTTATAGATTATGCCCTTGTTGATGCGAGGCAAATGCCAGCCTTCAATAAAACAATGGAAGCGGTCAAGCAAAGCAGATTCACGGAATGACTGTGGCAAAGAATCGAAGTATCGGTAGTTCAAGGGGCGGCGCTGCTCGTTAAGAGGTATATTGCCCATTATCATAAGCCCACACTCTGAACTGAATTCATTGTTGTCTATCGTTGTTTTGCCCGACTCTAAATACGATTTGAGAGCAGCCTGAATCTCTGCCGGTTCTTGGAAAATGATGGTCTGAATTTCATCAAAGGCAGTGAAATCATGGTTCTTGATGATACCATTCTGTTGCTTTGCTTTATCATAGAAAAGTTTGGCACGTGTAACTTTACCACCACTCACAAGCCATCCATATTTTGAGAGGTTTCCAAAAACGAATGACTTGCCTGTTCCTTTAGGAGCGAGTTCTATAACATTCAGACGAGGCTCGATAAAGATTAGAAGACGTGTCAAGAACTCCATCTTCTGTGTCATTGTCTCAAAACCATCAGCTTCATATTCCATAGACGACAAAAGCACATCTATCCACTCCTCAGTAGAAAAAGCTGCACGAGCGTTTCGCAAGTAATCAATGTCAACACTGCGGTAAGGCTTGAATGGTTTGTAGTCAACCATTTCAACATGATTTTTCTTTCCATCTTCATCAGGAAGTACAGACAGTTTGATGATTCCCCATTTCTCACCATCAACGAGTTCGCCTTGATGATTTTTGTAAACGTACTCAGGTATTTGTCCTTCATTTATTTTGATGCCAAGGTCAGGGATTCCGAATCTGCGCACACCTTTCACCAAGTCTATGTAGATGATGAAACGTGTGAGCAAAGTAAGTTCCTCACCAGAAGCCAAACGGTCTTTTACCTCTGTCTGCTTTTGCGGTATGACCATATCAAGGAAGTTTGTCAACTCAGCACGGTTGACACTTCCATCCACATTGATAAATCGCTTCAGGATAAAGTCTTTTACAAATGACGGAAGGTTTCGCCCAGCAAACAAACTGTTGGTTGATGCCGGGTCTTTATATATAGCCATCGGGGAAAACTGCTCCCGAAGCTTTTGTGTGATAGTTGCTTGCATAATTTAAAATCCGAATAAGTCGTCTTCCTGAACACCAGTGTTGATGCTCAGATTGTCTGTTTGCTTAAATTCTCCTATATGTAGGATTATTCTTGTTGAAGTGCTGACGAGATTCAATCGTTCACTCTCATAAACATCTCCATCCATATTGTGAAGTTCATAGTCAACACCATTGTATGTTACATATGGAGTGTCTATGCTGCTGATTCCCTTTATCGTATATCTCACTATGGGGCTACTTGCCACAATTTCGTTCGACTGCAATTTCGCAGAATATACATTTGCATTTTTTTGACTGGAAACAATTATGATAGGTACAAGTACCTCTTCTGGTGTTGCGCCTCCATGAGCACCCTGTCCCATTGGCGTTTTGGCGGAAAGAGAGTTGTTATTCAATGAGCACAGCGTCTGGCCATCATCCAAAACAACATAGTTATTGTCTGCCAGAGCAGATCCTTTGAGCCAATGCCCACAACGTCCAGCATGATCTGTCTCCACACCTGCGAGGTTAAGTCCAGCTCCGAACTGTGCCATATAGCTGACTCCATGATCAGAGACAAATGCTATCTTCTTGCCATTGTACAGCGAGAGAACTTTCGAAATAGCATCTTCTACAATTCGAAACTCCTCAATAAGGTATGCAGGATATTTTTTCGGCGTATGCGCAAACTTATCAACATCTCCGATTTTCTCCAGTTTGCCATTTGCCATCTCATCCAACTTCGTCTTGTTTACAGAAGTGACTGTAGGCAATTCTGAAGCTGCGACATAAATTTCATTCAAGAACACTCCATCTGCCTTATGTTTTTCAATAACTCGTGTTATGAATGGAATCCAATCTACACCAAGCCCGTCTATCCAATAGTAAATGTCAATATCCTGCCTGTTGTGCATGAATGTCTTTACAGTCTTGAAACCATTGCGCCATGTCTCAAAACTGACTTGTGAAGCGTTAAGTTCCTTGAGTTTGTTTGTCAGGTTTTCTGTTTGACTATTCCCCACTTTTGAAAGACAATATTCATGGAAATATTCATTTATCCAACCGTTGACTTTCTCTGTTTGCACACTTGAAGGCAACAAATAGGCATACAATTCAGGGAAAAGAATCTTTATATAGTTCTTTTCTATCTTTCCGTGACCAACCCATTCTGTCATAAGACATTGTTCTGACAAAGTGAGTGGTGACATATATTTCATCGCAAACAATGGTCCACGTTCTGGATCAGCAGCCATTGCCGACAACTTTGCCTTAACCTTTTGTTCTGCCAAACTCGTTATCTGCACATGCTGTCTTTTTGCTTCTCTAAGCAGAGCCAAACGTTGGCTAATACTGGTCTCGTCAAGAGGCTCTTCAAAGATTTGGGTAGCTATTTGTGAGAACAAATCTGACGAGCTCAAAGAGGCAACGTTCTCCAAGACCCTAATGAGATAATTGCATTCCTCTGTTTTCCATATAAAATAAGTTTTCAGCAGCCAGCGTGAAAACTCATCCCTATATTCAAACCATGTCTGCACAAAGGCATTCTCTTCATTCAAACTTGATGTATTGAACCGTTGATTGACAAAAGCGTCAAAATCAAAATCTGCCACATCAATATTGGAAGCCAGTTCTTCCCAATACGGCATATCTTCTTCTTTTGCATTCAATTTGCCAAAATCAATACGGAGTCCTTTGGTCAAGAATTCAAACGCATTGTTGCAAATCGTATACTTGAAGGCATTGTCTGGCTGGGCATTATTACTGTTGGCGAAAATACACTTTGATGTACAAATAATATGCGGCTTTATCTTGGCACCCACATTTTTCCAAAGGGCAATCCAATGGCGTAGGTCTTCACACAGCGTATAATGTTCTTCAAGTCCTTTCACACCGTATGTTGTTCCCTTCGTAAGAATCAGGTGATAGTTGTTATACTCTGCCCCAGAGCGGTATTCCCATATGTGGATATTTGGATCGTCCTTGAATTTGCTCACTTTACTCTGCATACCGATGACAGGCACGTATATACGCTGATGATCACGTTGGGCTTCTTCCGGCGATTGGATAAGGCGTATGGTCTTCAACAAGGAATCAAATTCTGCATAATGCACATTGTCATAGAATCTCGTTATCTCGGAAAATGGCGCAATGACGAAATCGTGTGCAGGCAGACTTTTAATGTAAGCCTCGAATAATGCGGCAAGTTGCGAATAGGTGATAAGTTTGTCGTCCTGTCCGTCTTTCATCCATTTTTCTATGCTTTGCACATACACGTCATGGTCTTGGCACACTTGCACGAAATCGCCAAAGTCGCCAAAATTCTCAAACAATACAAAACGTATTGGATAGCGGTTGCGGAGACTGCTCTCCGCTCCCGTCCAATGTTTGTCGACCACTATTTCATGACAGAGGTCTTCCAATGTGCCAAACTCCTTATACATAGACTATTCGTTTATCTTGTCCAACAACCATTCATTTCCTTCATCACATAGTTTGTATAGCAATGCCTTGGCATCTTCGATAGACACAATATCAGCAATGTGCATCTTGGCTTGCTTGCGTTTCTGGTCAATTACGTCTGGGTCTACAGGCGGTATCGGCGGATCCACAGGTGGGACTGGAGGCAATGGCGGATCCACGGGAGGTTGTGGTGGAGTTGGTGTCTTTGACGATTTCCACTGCAAAGCCTTTTTCTCAACTTCCTCTTCCGTCCAATATCCCACTGTTGACTGTAGGTTCTGCTCTATGAAAAGCTTCACTTCGCCCACTTCGCTCTCCTGTATGTTAATGAAGTCAAGCTGCATCAGATAGTTCTTAAAACCATTTGAAAATGCATCATCCACATTGAGGATATTCTTCATCTCGAAGCGTAACTCTGAGATAAGGTCAATCGTTTCTTTCACCAGTGCTGGATTCCGCAGGTCGCGTTCCATACAGATGGTGACGATATTGTCTATCAGTCTGCGCTCTTCATCCGTAATGGTGATTGATATCGGCAGACTTGCAAAAGCCTCTTCAGAAGCGTATTTCACTGTCCACAGCGGATATCCTTTCTTGCCAAGAAACTCTGATGTAATGGCATAGCGGGCATCTTTCAGACTGGTCACATCCGAATAGTCATTGTTTTTGTTGTTCAGTTTAAAAAGTGATATGAGGTCTTTGCACAGCTTGCCTTCCTCTGGTGTCTGGAACTTGAAGTTCAGCTTGCTGTTCGACTTATTGTCGTCCCACACCTTGAACAGCCACACTATATCGTCTATCAGCGCGTTCTTGTCGCGCGGCTTGCCCTGCATGTCGAATATCTTGTTGGCCCAAGGCTTCAAGGCATAGGCCATCATGGCCATGGGGGCAAAACTGCTATAGAGTCCATAGGGCGGTTTTTGCAACACCGAGAACTTCTCGTCAAAGTTGAACGGCAGGCTCTTGTCGGCATGCTTTATGATGCTCTGCACCTTGTCGTAGACCACCTTGAACGGATGATCCTCCGGCACGTCACTCTTCCACTCCATGTTGTCATCCAGGCACTCCTGCACAAGGTATTGTATGGGGCGCATCTGGGCGCTTATGTTCGCCAGCTCGTCTTTCGATGTGGCAAAGAGGAACGTGCGCACTATCTCCTTGGAGTTTTGTTGTTTCCAGAAAGTGTTTGTCGCGGCCTTTTGGCGCAACAGCTCGCAGGCATCCGGACCATAAGGGAAAATGGTCGGCGCTATGAAACTATTGACAATCGTTGTCAGGTGCTTCACCGAGATGGGCTGCTTTTCCTCTCCGTTGATGTACACGGTGGCGTTGCCGCGCTGCACCATTTCCATCCATTCCTTGACCATCGAGACCGAATGGTCGCGATGCACTTTCTGCTGGTCAAGAAATCCGTGACTGCTGGCACAGGCATAATTGGCTTGGTACTCTATGAACTGCTCATACTTGGCATCGGTCAGCACCTCGTCGAACACCATGAACACGATGTTCTTCAGGTCCTTGTCGTTCTCGTCTTCCGCACACCGCTGGGCAAAGGTGCGCAGCGCTCCCAACTCGGTGTTGTCGCGCGCCATGAGCAGGGCAAGGAACAAGGCACTGGGCTTGGTGTCCCTGCGGGCATTCTTGATCTGGCTCCTGAGCACCGCCTCATTTTGGTGGTCGGAGAAAAACTTGAACCCATACGGACGTATCACTCGTTGCATCATCTTCTTCTCAAAGAATGTGCTTGCCGCATCAGAGAAATTGAGTATCTGGTCTGTAAAGCGATACTGCACTTTACGCATCTCGTTTTTCTTCTCTTCTATCTCGCCAGAAGGCAGGGCTGAGAACTGCACGGAATAGAGGCCGCCCGGAGCGCGCTGGATGATGCCTTGCTCGTTGAACCACTGCAACACCGTGTCCACATCGTCGGCATATTGGGTTCCCATGAAGAGGTTGCGGATGTTGTCTTCCGAGGGGGTGACCAGGCCGTTGTTGTTCTCGCCCGACACATTGTTGAAGGCGTTGAGCAGCAAGATGCCCTTGAACACGGCAAAGTAGGCTTCTCCCTCATTGCTGACCTGCAACCTATACGAATTGTAGCGTTCGGTCACGGCGCCGTAGTTGGTGACATCGTCCTGGAACACCTTCAGCACGTAGTCCCACAGATAGTCGGCCGTGATGGTGTCGCGGTTGAGGAAGTGCTCCTCGCTGTCGAGAAACGCTCGTATGGCATCGTTTTGTCCCAAGAACTCAAACACGCTTCGGCTCGATGAGCCTATCACCGTGGCGTAGTGGGTGGCCAAGTTGGCAGTGCCTGGATGCAAGGGGAAGAGGTTGAAAAGGTCTTCGCGGGTCTGTTGCGGGTCGTTGCTGGTGGCGGTGAAGATGTCGAGCAGCTGAGGGTTCATCGTGTAGAACTGCTCGCGCATCTGCTTATGGCGCTCGGGGTCGATGATCTTAAACTTGTGTGACATTATCTTGAACGCCGACACCGACTCCATGTTGTACTTCATGCGGTGGTAGCGGCCGTCGGTCTGCTTCAGTTGCTCCGAGTCTATGCCGTTGAAGGCCGAGGGGTGGGAGATTAGGAAGAGATAGGAGTTGCTGTCCCCGTTCCTGAACTTCTGTGCCACCTCCTGCAGCTGCTTCAACACGGGCAAGCCGATGGCGTCGTTCATCACGTCGGTGAACTCGTCCCACACGATGAGCAGGCCATTGTAGGTGCCCAGCTCGGTCAGGCGGTCTTGCACCTCGGTCAGCCATTGCTTTATGTTGTCGTTGTTAAGGCGAATGTCAAGCTGAGCCTCGCGCAGGGTGTCGGTCACGCGGTGGAATATGCCAATGTCGCCTGTCTTCAGGCTGTCGGCAAGCTGCTCACTGTCGGCAACCACAGACGAGAGTGCCGTGTGGGCGGATATCAGCTGGTTCCATATCTCTGGATTCTTGCGTATTTGCTCTATATAGTTCTCATAGTCAGTGGGCACGGCTATCTCTATCTCGTGCTTGCGGAGCGTCTCGGTCACGGCCTTCTGCAACACCAAGGCGAGGTCGCCAGGATGGGTCATGGCTCCTAAGCCATACACATTGACCGTGAGCAGGCGTTTGCTTTCGCGGAGCGAATAGATGGCTTGGCGGAGAGCGGCGAACTTGGCGTTGTTGTATTCATCGTCAACCCAGTTGCGTATGTCTTCCACGTCATCGCCTAACAAGTGGCTGATGACGGCCACGGCATGGCTCTTTCCCGTTCCGTAGGTGCCGTTGATCCAGAAGCTCTTGTGGTTGTCTATGTCGTTGCCTCGCACGCTCTTGATGACCGTGCGGAGCACATTGTTGAACTGCTCGTTGGGAATGAACGTTCTCCACTCACCTTTCTTTTCTTCAGAAATGTCGTAGGCGGCCTTGCCGCCACGTATCTTTATGATGTCGTCATACTTAGTAGCCATAAGCGTATGATTTATTGTGTTAGTCTTGTTTTGTTAGATATCGTTTTATGATGTTTCGTTTTAGGTATTCACGGCTCTCTGCGTCTTGGAGCAAGTCCCATAGCTCGTTGTCCAGCTTTGCATAGAGAAGATGCTCGCGGAGGTATTTGGCGGAAGGGGAATGTCCACTAAAAGGAGGTCTATCCTTGTTCTTCCAAATTAGATGATAAAACGAGGATGACGCAAGATGATAAAAGGGAACAGATAATGGAGTCTTACTTTGTTCGCCATATCCACTCATCAGTCTTGCGAAGTAGTCTTTTATATTGTTGTCATCACATAGTATTTGATTATCTTTTAGTTTCTCCTCGGAAACGGCTTCCATAATCGAAAGCAGGAGTATTGGCTTCGCAATTGATTTGCCATTTACTCCATTGCCCTGTTTTAATGAAAGCAATATATCATTATACATATTGACAGCAACAATTTCCATCAGTCGATCAATGATTTGAGGGCAGTTAATGGATCTAAGTCGTCACGCAAAGTAATATGGTCTAAGCCCATTGCAAGCTCTGCTACAAGAACTCGATTTTTGTCAGAAGACAAGAATCTCAATTTCTTTTGTAGCTCAATCTTGCTAACGCCGAACTCTTTGAAAACACCACATTCTTCTTCAGGGCGGTACAAGTCTGATACGCGAAGCATTTTTATCCCTTTCTCTTGCGCATATTTATACAAAGAGTACGCAACAGCTTCAGGGTTTATGTCATTGTATGGAAGTCTTTGAAACAATGTTCCCTTTGCATCTTGACTTACAAACTGAGAAAAATCTTCTCCTATAGGTGAATATTTGAATGTCTGAACCAAAGCTTGGATAGCATAGGTTACGGTAGACTTCTTAAAAGTCTGCTGGAAATACTCAATAGCCAATTTATCTAAATCTTTTCTGCCTATTTCAGCATTGAAACCGACAGCAGATGTAAACCACTTCATCAATGGGCTATTATAAACTAAATTGATGTAAATAAGTTCCCACATAAGTGTGGCATTGTCTTTGTTTACCTCTACACACAATTCTCCAAAAGGCGTTAACATCACCTTTTCGTCAACTATTTCAGCATCTTTTAACCAAGCCTTAAAACTTGGGACTTGCTTGACACCAAGAATTTTCTCATCCCAAAATGAATTCGGGTCTGCTAAATATTGATCAACCCATTCTTGATGGATGCCAAATGTTCCATATTTTGATATTTTCATATTCGATAGTTTTATAGTTGTAGGTCTTATCATTGAATCAGCCACAATGCACCCAACATTATGATACTCTAAACATTTATAACAATGAATACATTTCTTTTCGTCTATGGTTATTTGAGGGTAAACGGACAAAGCACCAGTTGGACATTCTAATTCACACGCCTCGCAATTAATACAATATGTTGTCTTGTTAATAATCCTTCTAAGATAGAACCTTAATTGGATATTATTGTCATCATAAAGAACAAAGGTGAAGTTCTGTTTATCTGTACCATAAAGAACCTCAAAGTTGTATATTTCTTGCTTAAACTCTAATTCGCCTATTACCGAATTACCTTTTTCTTTTATACTGTATTTACCAAAAACTGGCAACCAAGCGAACAAGTTCTTTTGAGATTTTGTCACTATGGCTTGCCATTTATTATTGTCAGAAATAAAAGCAACAACAGTCTTTGAACTAGAGAACTTTCCACTACTGCGTAACTTCCATTTCCTTTCCGCTATGTATTCGGTCTTATTGGGTATATTTCTTGAATCAGCGTTTTTTTCTATTCTATCCAAGAATGGTTTGAGATTGCCCGGATAGCAATTGTTTACCACCATATCGTCCCACGGAGAGCCAAATGGACAAAGAATACAACCAACTCTTGGCTTTCCAACACGATAGGCAGAATTTATATGCAAGTTATGTTCTAACAAGTACAAAAAGACCTCCGTCGTATTCCAATTCAATATGGGGCGAGCGTTAACAACGAATTTGTGTTTTACGCCTTTACCAATCCTATTATATTCACTACGACTTACGGATTCTTCTGCCCTAACGCCTTCAAAAGCCAAGAACTTCTGTTTTTTATCGGTTCCTGACATAAGTTTGCGATACAGCGGTGCGGTCTTCATCACCGAGCAGCACCAGCGGTGATTGTCACTTGGCGTGCCAATCTTGTCCCAATAGTTGAGCACCGACTCGTGGTTGCGGGCCGTTAGGAAACGCAGGGATGGAAACTTCTGCTTGTAGTATGCCTCCACATCCTTGTAGAGCGCGAGCGAAGGCGGAAGTTCATAGCCCGTGTCGCTGTAGATGACCTCAAAGTCTGTAGGCGGGATGGCACGGGTGCACAGGTCGAGCACCACTTGCGAGTCCTTGCCACCCGAGAAACTGGCAATGAAGCGGTCTATCTTGGTGGAGAGCAGCACGCGCTTGCCTTGCTTTTCGGCTGCCGAGAGCGGCATGATGTCAAACGAGTCGCAGTCTTGCTTCACGACGGCCATGCGCTGCTTGCTTTTCTTCTCGGCGCGCTCAGCCATGGCCTCAAAGTCGAGCTTGTTGGCCTCAGCCTTGTCGTAAGTCTTGTTGACCTTGGCATAGGCCAAGAACGTGTCGCGAATAAACTCGATGGCCTCATTCTCCAGCACAAACATCAGGTCGGAGGTGCGTCGGAGCATCGCCTTCACGTCCACTGGCTCAAGCTCCGCAGGCTCAACGCCTGGCTGCATTTCCAAAGTGGGCTTGGTATAGATGTTGGCACCCTTGGCATCGAAGAGATGATCTCCGCGATACCAATACTGCTTGTTGACCGCCCACATGATGGGCTCCTTGGCACGAGGGTAAATCCATCCCAATTTGTCAAGTCCCAACAAGTCCAGCTCTTCAAAGAACACAGGACGAGGAGAGATACCCAACGTACCTTCCACAATGCGAGAGTGTAGCAGTACTCCTCCCGTTTCCTTATCCCATGTTACTTTGTACACTTTGGCTCTGCGTCAATGTTCCGACAGAATCCCAAAAGTCTCGGACGGTTTATTATATGTTGTTTGTTTAGCTTCTATAAAAAAGAATACGTGGGATTCGCTCTTTGCCCATCCCTCGTGTCCAGGCCTTCGCATTGCCCCAAATCGCAGAGACGGACAATGCAGAAAGCCCACGTATGGCATATATTATTCCCATACGTGGGCAGTCACGAACACGCCTTTGGCACGCACGCGACAACTCACGGCAGGGTACAACATACCTACCGTGAGCATTCATCATTGTCTCATCCTTTTGCGATTTGGTCTTAAGTTGCGAAGTTAGGACACGCAAAGAATGAGCGTCAGATAAACGCTCTATTCCATAAAAGCGACACCCACCCGCTCACCCTTTCGGGCTTTCTGCAAGTGGATATCTTTTGCAAAATTAGCGTAAAACCTTTAGAAACACGAATGTTTGCCAGTCTTTTTTTTCTCCACGAGGGAAAAGCTATGGCGCCAAGTCGCATGCCAACCATTTTTTTCTCTGCCAGCCATGGCGATTATTCTTGTTCTCGTTCATGAAATAGCATGGCAGGTGCATTTTATCGAAGTTTGAGATGCTGTTTTTTGCATTTTAGCAAAGTTTAAAGTATAAAAATATGCATTTTAAACCTGTCATGATTAATCAAAACTCACGTTAAATGGTTATCTTTGCAGATGTCATAATGCAATGGCATAACACACAATAAAGAATCGAGAATAATGGAAACAATCAAGAACGACAAGCTCACGCTCACCATCTCGGAGCATGGCGCTGAGCTGCTAAGCATCAAGGACAATGGGGGAGAGGAGTATCTGTGGCAAGGCGACCCCGCTTATTGGGGACGGCGCTCGCCGATTCTCTTCCCTATCGTGGGCACGGTATGGGGCAACACGTATCGGGTCAACGGAAGGGAGTATCAGCTCTCGCGCCACGGCTTCGCCCGCGACAAAGACTTCACGCTCCTCGCCAAGGGCGACAGTCAGGTGGTGTATGGCCTGCACGACAACGCGGAGACGATGAAGGTCTATCCCTTCCATTTCAACCTTGCCGTGAGCTATAAGCTGACCGGCAACAAGATTCACGTAGTGTGGCACGTGGAGAACACCGACGACAAGCCCATCTATTTCCAGATTGGCGGCCATCCGGCCTTCATGGTGCCTGGCGCCAAGAAGGGCGAGCCGCTGAAAGGCGCGCTCCGTTTCGACAATCCGGAGCCCATGCGCGTGTTCATCAGCAAGGAGGGCTTCCTCACGAAGGGCTATCACGAGGTGGCTACCGACAAGGGCCTTTTCCCATTCACCGAAGACACGTTCAATGATGACGCCATCGTCTTCGACCACAGTCAGATTCGCCATGTGGAACTGCTGGATGAGGCTGGCGAACCCCACGTGACGCTTGACATCAAGACCCCTGCCGTGGGCATCTGGACGCCATGCGGCAAGCATGCGCCATTCATCTGCATAGAGCCGTGGTATGGTGTGGCCGACAGGGAGGAATACGATGGCGAACTGAAAGACAAGTACCTCACCAACAAGCTGCTGCCTGGCAGTAGCTTCATGAGCGAGTATATCATCACGATAGGCTGACGCTATTCCAGCGTGATGCCGAGTGATGCCTGCACTGGCTAAATGAGTCCAGCGATGTCGCTGAACGATTTGGCGCGCAAGAGCCGGGGGAAGCTACCGCTTTCCTCGGCTTTTTCCATTTTCCATTGCAATGCGTAGGGCACGTGGATGGCGTATCCGCCAAGGCGCAGCACGGGCAAGATGTCGCTCTTGAACGAGTTGCCTACCATGCACAGCTGGTCGAGGCTCACGTCGAAAAGCTGGCAGAGGTGCTCATATTCGCGTGTGGTCTTGTCGGCCACCACTATGCAGTCGTCGAAGAAGGGCTGGAGCCCCGACCTCTTGAACTTGTTTTCCTGGTCGAGGTTGTCGCCCTTGGTGAACACCACCATCTTCTGTTTGCCGCCGCGCAGGGCTTTCAGCGTTTGCGTCACGCCCGGCAATGGCGTGGCGGGCATGTTGAGCAGGCTCTTGCCCATGTCGATGATTCTCGTCAGGGTGTCGCACCCAACCTTTCCGCCTGATACCTTTATGGCGTTCTCTATGAGCGAGATAGTGAACGCCTTGCTGCCATAGCCAAGCAGGGCCATGTTGGCCGTTTCCGTGCTGAAGAGGCTTGCCGCTACCTCTTGCTTGCTGCCATAAGGGGCGAGAAGCTGGCAATAGCTTTCCTCCACGGCGTCGAAATGGCCTTGGCAGTCCCAAAGCGTGTCGTCGGCATCGAAAGCCAACAGCCTTATGCCGCAATCTTTTAAGAGTTTCATGCGATGCGTTTCCATCGGTTCAGACGATAATATTATTTCATCTCGAAGACCAGCGTGCCACCGTTGGCGATGTCGTCGTGGCTTATGGCCGTGCCCTTTACGCGCTTGCCGTTCAGCTTTACGCCATCCACCAAGTACCGGTCTTCCGAATAGTTTTCCGCCTTTATGGTGAGCGTGTTGCCGTTCTCAAGGTGCAATGTGGCGGTCTTGAAGAGAGGCGTGCCAAGCTCATACTCGCAGCTGACGGGGTTGAGCGGATAGAAGCCCAAGGCGCTGAGCACATACCATGCCGACATCTGTCCGCAGTCCTCGTTGCCGCACAGGCCGGCTGGAGAGTCGTTGTAGAGCTTCGTGAGAATCTCCCTCACGTATTTCTGCGTCTTGTGTGGTTGCCCTATCTTGTTGAAGATGTAGGCTGCATGATGGCTGGGCTCGTTGCCGTGGGCGTATTGCCCAATCATGCCCGTGCTGAAGAGCGGCAGCTCGGCGTTGGCCTTTGGCGAGTAGGTGAAGAAGCTGTCGAGCTTGGCGGCAAACGCCTTCTTGCCCACGAGCTTCTCCAGGCCCTTGATGTCGTGCTGCACCGACCACATGTAGTGCCAGCCGTTGCTCTCGCAGATATGCGACGTGTAGTCGTCGGGCGAGTAGGCCGGCTGGAACGTGCCGTCGGAGCGTCGCGGCTGCATGAAGGTGCTCGTCTTGCAGTAGACGTTGCGGTAGTTTTGCGCGCGTTTGGCGAAAACCTTGTAAACGTCGGTCTTGCCCATGCTCTTCGCCAAGGCCGCTATGCACGCGTCGTCGTAGGCGTATTCCAAGGTGCGCGATAGCGACCAGTCGTCGCCGAGTGTCGGCTCCTTCACGTCGTAGGGCACGTAACCGAGCTTCTTGTATAGCCCGATGCCACGGTAGCCGTCGAGGTTGGCGGTCTTGACGCATTGCCTGAGCGCCTCGTCCTTGTCGATGCCGGGCACGCCCTTGAGTGCCGCCTCCGCTATCACCGACGCGGCGTGATAGCCAATCATCATGTCGGTCTCCGACGACCACATGTTCCACACCGGCAAGCGGCCATTCTCCTTGCTGAAGGCCAAGAGCGAGTTGACCATGTCGCCCGCGCGCGATGGCATGAGGATGTCGTAGAGTGGGTGAGCGGCGCGATAGGTGTCCCACAGCGAGCACGTCTCATAGTTGTTCCAGCCAGCGGTCTTGTGTGGCTTCCTGTCGGCACCGAGATACGATCCGTCCACGTCGCAGAGCAGCGTCGGCGCTATCATGGCATGGTAGAGAGCCGTGTAGAACACGGTCTGCTGCGCGGCGGTGCCGCCTGTCACCTCAATCCTGCCCAGTTCCTTGTCCCATTCGCTTTCGGCACGCTGGCGCAAGGTGTCGAAGTCGAGGTTGCCCACTTCGGCCTCAAGGTTCTTCCTCGCGCCTTCCAAGCCCGTTGGCGAGATGGCCGTGGCCACGGTAATCTGGCTCGCGCCGTCGGTGGCGAAGCCGATACGCGCCACGACGCCCTTGCCGTTCTTGTTGCCATCAAGTGTTGTCTCCTCAATCTCCACCTTTCGCATGGGCTGCGAGAACCGCGTTCGGAACCACACCTTCTGGTCGCGCGCCCATCCGTCGGAGAAGCGGTAACCCTCGATGGTGAACGAGTCTACCACCACGATCTTCGAGTCCACGGTGGCGTCCCAGTTCATGGCCTTGGCCAGGTTGAGGATGACCATGCGCTCCTTGCCGTTTGTGGGGAAGGTGTAGCGCTGTACTCCACAGCGTGGCGTGGCCGTCAGTTCCACGTTGATGTCGTAGTCGGACAGCCTCACCTGGTAATACCCGGCATGTGCCGTCTCGTCGGCGTGGCTGAAGCGCGAGTGCACCCCAAGTGGGGCCTTGGCCTCGCGCATGGGCAGCGTGACGGGCATGAACGAGATGTCGTAGAGGTCGCCCGCGCCTGTACCCGAGAGGTGGGTATGGCTGAAGCCGGCTATCGTGCTGTCGGGATAGAAATAGCCGGCTATGCGGTCCCATCCCGGCAATCCGTTGTCGGGGCTGAGCTGCACCATGCCAAACGGAGCTTGCGCCCCAGGGTAGGTGTTGCCGGTGTAGTCGGTTCCTATGAGGGTGTTCACTTTCCGCGAGTAGTTGTCGGCTAGCAGAGCCGAGGGCAACAGGCACGCGAGAAAGGCGGCTATGTATAGTCTCGCTTTCATCATATATATTGTCTTTAAGCTTGAGAAAATTGTCTGGCGGTCGTAATATTATTAGGGAAAAGAAAAGGCCGAGACTTTTTTCTTAAATCCCGGCCTTGGCGATATAGGCATCTCAAAAAAAGAGCCTGATAAAGATTTCTGTCCTGTTTAGTCGTTCTTGTCGTCGAGCATCTCGAAACCGCAGTAAGGCACGAGCACCTTCGGCACGCGGATGCCCTCCGGCGTCTGGTTGTTCTCCAGGATGGTTGCCACGATGCGCGGCAAGGCGAGAGCCGAGCCGTTGAGCGTGTGGCAAAGCTCTATCTTCTTGCTGTCTGAGCGACGGAAGCGGCAGTGGAGTCGGTTGGCCTGATAGCTCTCGAAGTTGCTCGTTGAGCTCACTTCCAGCCAGCGCTTCTGGGCGGCCGACCATGTCTCGAAGTCGACGCAGATGCTTGACGTGAAGCTCATGTCGCCACCGCAGAGCAGCAGGAGGTGATAAGGAAGCTCCAGCTTCTGGAGCAAGCCCTCCACGTGGTCGAGCATCTCGTGCCATGACTGGTAAGAGTGCTCAGGCGTGTCGATGCGCACGATCTCCACCTTGTCGAACTGGTGTAGGCGGTTGAGGCCGCGCACGTCCTTGCCGTAAGAGCCGGCCTCGCGACGGAAGCAAGCCGAATAAGCGCAACGCTTGATAGGCAGGTCTTTCTCGTCGAGGATCTCGTCGCGGAAGAGGTTTGTCACAGGCACCTCGGCGGTAGGAATGAGGAAGAGGTTGTCGAGGTTGGCATGATACATCTGGCCTTCCTTGTCGGGCAGCTGTCCCGTGCCGTAGCCTGAAGCCTCGTTGACGACGAAAGGAGGTTGAATCTCCACGTAGCCAGCCTTGCGTGCCTCGTCGAGGAAGAAAGCCTCGAGAGCGCGCTGGAAACGTGCCATCTTGCCGATGTAGACAGGGAAGCCGGCACCCGTGATCTTGACGCCGAGGTCGAAATCCACGAGGTTGAACTTCTTGAGCAAGTCCCAATGGCACAGTGCGCCCTCAGGCAGCTCTGGCTTCACGCCACCTTCCTTGATGACGACGTTGCTCGTGGCGTCCTTGCCCTCCGGCACCTTGTCGTTGGGGATGTTAGGAATGTCGAGAAGCTCGTGCGTCATGTCGGCCTGAGCCTTGTCGTAGAGTTCCTGAAGGGCCTTGTCGTCGGCTTTCAGCTCGGCCACCTGGGCCTTTATCTTCTCGGCCTCGTCTCTCTTTCCCTCTTTCATCAGTCCGCCGATCTGCTTCGAGAGCTTGTTTTGCTGCTGCTTGTTGCTGTCGAGCTTCTGCTGCGTCTCACGGCGTATCTTGTCGTATTCGAGTACTTTTTCCACTGCTTCGCGCGCGTTGGGGAAGTGCTTCTTCTCCAAACCTTTTACCACGCGCTCTGTCTCTTCGGTAATGAGCTTTAATGTAAGCATGACTCTGTATGTGTTTAGATATTTTTTCTTTTGCTTGCAAAGTTACAAAGAATATGTGTTATTAATCGCTTTTTTGATGAAATGTTTATTCAAATTGTTTATTGAGGCTATACCAGCGTGGCTGGTTTATTAAAGATGTTGGTTTCGCCGATTGGACGTACCGCCCCTGCAAAGCCGTGGTTGGATGCAATTGGTGCAAGGCAGAGGAGCGGGTTGGGATGGTTAGGGGCCATCCGCAACCCGAATGGCAATCAAACGACAGTGCGGGGAAGGGTGAGACCGCGATGAATTGTAAAATATTATTGCCAAAATTTAACACTTGGAAGCAGGTGCTTTTAGAACGGAAAAACGGCTCGGAGGCGCCCCTTGGCAACGCTTTCGGCGCGTTTTCGGCCAATTTTTGTTGCCATAGTAGCCAAATGGCGTCGCCGTTACACTGTAATCGCGTCGCGATTGCACCGTAACGGCAACGCGATTGCACTGTAACGGCA
>ERZ1023654.58-NODE-58-length-45808-cov-27.782943_pt1 | contig 45808 bp, 40 predicted proteins | sample MGYA00380338_ERZ1023654 | MGnify/ENA primary metagenome ERZ1023654 (study PRJEB33179, sample SAMN07448980) | human gut metagenome | biome: Human-gut; feature: Human associated habitat; material: Faeces | host: Homo sapiens | place: India: Bhopal | collected...
CAACGGTTGTCGTCATTCCGCCATTCTTCAGAATAGTCTTAGGCAGGGATGACTTCACGACTACTTCGCCGAGCATATTGCTGTCTTCTTCCATCTTGATGATGCCTATGTTCTCGCCCTCGCAATCCTTGCAGACGGTCTTATAGCCTACGGAGGTCACCTTGATGATTCCACCGTTACAGGAAGAGTCGATGACAAAGCTGCCATCCTCTCCACTCACTGCGCCCTTGACGAAAGCCGAGTCTGTTCTATTCAATAATACTACATTGGCAAACGCCAAAGGCTCTCCCTTGGTGTTCATCACCTTGCCGATGATATTCTGCGCCATCATCGGAGTCATAGCCGAGAGGCACAACGCTGTGGTCAAAATTACTTTTTCCTTCATATTGCTACAGTTTTGCTTGATTTTTTTATTTTTCTGCTGCAAAAGTATTGCTTTAAAGGAAAAAGCCTTTGACACAAAAGTGTATTTCTCAAGAGTGCTGCTTAAGAATTACACTTTTGTGTATAAAAAGAAAGGATAAATAGCGTTTAATGATAGATTTTTTATGAATTTACCTTATTCTTTTCATTACCAAATCTGCGAGCACGATGGCAGAAAAAAAAAACAAAAAAGGAGTCATCCTGATGGGGAAAACTCCTTTTATTATAATTGTTATTTGAAATAAGTCTTTCTGCTTACGAATTCATGGAGAGCAGGAACTCGTCGTTGTTGCGAGTATGCTCCATGCTCTTGTGGATGGTGTTCATCGCCTCCACAGGATTCATGTCGGAAATATACTTACGCAGAATCCACATACGGTCGAGGGTGGTCTTGTCCTGCAACAGGTCGTCGCGACGAGTAGAAGAAGCCACGAGGTTGACAGCAGGGAAGATGCGCTTGTTGCTGAGAGAGCGGTCGAGCTGAAGCTCCATGTTGCCCGTTCCCTTGAACTCCTCGAAGATCACCTCGTCCATCTTGCTGCCTGTATCGATGAGGGCAGTGGCGATGATGGTGAGCGAGCCGCCTCCCTCGATGTTGCGGGCAGCTCCGAAGAAACGCTTAGGTTTCTGCAGGGCATTGGCATCGACACCACCTGTAAGAACCTTGCCTGAGGCTGGCGCCACGGTGTTGTAGGCACGAGCCAGACGGGTGATGGAGTCGAGGAAGATGACGACGTCGTGACCGCACTCCACCATGCGCTTGGCTTTCTCCAATACGATTCCGGCTATCTTGACATGACGCTCGGCAGGCTCGTCGAAGGTAGAGGCGATGACCTCTGCGTTGACGGTGCGAGCCATGTCGGTAACCTCCTCAGGGCGCTCATCGATGAGCAACATCATGAGGTAGGCCTCGGGATGATTGGCAGCGATGGCGTTGGCGATATCCTTCATCAGGATGGTCTTACCCGTCTTTGGCTGAGCCACGATGAGTGCACGCTGACCCTTACCGATAGGCGAGAAGAGATCGACAACACGAGTGCTGAGGTTAGTGGTGGCACGGTCGCCACAGAGTGTGAACTTCTCATCGGGGAAGAGAGGTGTGAGATGCTCGAAAGGTATGCGGTCGCGCACCTCGGATGGCTTTCTACCGTTGATCATCTCGATGTCGGTGATAGGGAAGTACTTCTCGCCCTCGTGAGGAGGACGCACACGGCATTGTACCACGTCGCCGGTCTTCAGACCATAGCGCTTGATGACATTATTGGGCACATACACATCGTCGGGTGAAGAGAGGTAGTTGTAGTCGCTGCTGCGCAGGAAACCATAGCCGTCGGGCATGACCTCGAGTACACCATTGGATGTGATGATGTTGGTAAAGTCGAATGTTGACTCAGCTTTTTTCTGTTGTACTGGCTGAGGGACAGGAGCTGCAGTGGCTGTAGGAGTGGTAGGACGATCAAAGATGTCGAAGGTGGGCATGGCAGCCTGGTCTTCGATAGGAAGGTCGACTACGGGGATAAAGTCGGTGCCGTCGCCAGGGTCGCCCTCCCAAATGCCTGTAGCATCCTGTGCAACAGTCTGTTCGTCAGCCTTCTCGTTTTGGGCATTCAACTTAGCCTGCAACTGTGCAGCCAGGGCTGCAGCGTCACTCTCGCCTTTGTCGGCAGCATTAGAAAAATCCTGTTCGGGAATGAGGTTGGTATCGTCAACCGAGTTTTGTTTTTCCGTATTATCCTCCGAGGTTGTGTCTTCAGAAGGGCTGTTAGCTTCCTGTTCACTCTGCATCTTGTTTCTTTCCTTCATGGCAGCCACCTTGGCAGCTGCAATGGCCTCAAGCTCAGCCTTGCTCTTACGTCCTCTGTGCTTGGCTATAGGTTTCAGCATGGCTGGCTCTACATCGCTCTGCGCTGTTTCGGCAGAAGTATCGGCTGGCACCTCGGCTTCGGGAGCATCCTGACCGGCAGCGGTCTGAAGTGCTTCGGTTTCGGCTATGGGCTCATCCTGCTGTATGGGTTCCTTGAACAAAGGAGTATCGGTGGACACAGGTCCTTTCACCTGGTTCTTCATCACGTCGTAGTTTTCACCGTCCTTGCCCTTCACGGAGTACACCTTGTCTTCCGTCTTTGCTATCCTCACTCTCTTTCTCTTGGGAGCAGCAGCATTCAGGACGGGCGTCTCGGCCTGGGTGTCGAGAATGGCGTAAACAATCGTCTTTTTGTTGTCATTAGACTTGATTTTAGCACCTATCTCTTTTGCAATGTCTTTCAGTTGAGCGACATTTTTTGCATTTAATTCGTCTATGCTATACATTATATTATAAAAATAGTATATGATGTTTTGATTGATGATAAGCGTTTCGAAGAGTGGGGAAACGCCTATAAGAATTGAAATCGAGTGCAAAGATAATTAAAAAATTCGTTTCTGCCAAATTTTTTCCTTATCTTTGCACAAAAAATTAATAAATGGCTACGCAGATACCCTATTTGGATGTTCAGAACCTCACCAAACGATTTGGTGCTCAGGTTCTTTTCGAGAATATTTCGTTTTCCATCGCTGAAGGACAGAAGGTGGGACTCGTTGCACGCAACGGCACGGGAAAGTCAACTCTTATGTCGGTACTGATGGACAAGGAAGGCTATGAGTCAGGATCTATCATCTACCGACGTGACTTGAAACTGGGCTTTCTGGAACAGTCGCCCCAGTTTGATCCCGAGGAAAGTGTACTCGATGCCTGTTTCAACCACAAGGACGATCCCGAGAAAGTGCTCAAGGCGCGACAGATACTCACACAGCTGCACATCACCAACCTGGAGCAGCCCATGGGACAGTTGAGCGGTGGACAGCAGAAGCGTGTGGCGCTTGCCAACGTGCTGATTACCGAGCCCGACTTCCTGATGCTCGACGAGCCTACCAACCATCTCGACCTGGAAATGATAGAATGGCTGGAAGGCTATCTGAACAGGGGCAACAAGACCATCTTTATGGTGACCCACGACCGATTCTTCCTCGACAAGGTGTGCAACGTGATACTGGAGCTCGACGATCAGGGCATCTATACCTATCGCGGCAACTACGCCTACTACTTGGAGAAACGACAGGAGCGCATGGACAACCTTCGGGCTGAGATTCAGCACTCGAAGAACCTTTATCGCCGGGAGCTGGAATGGATGCGCCGTCAGCCACAAGCCCGTGGACATAAGGCGAAATACAGAGAGGATGCCTTTTACGAGCTTGAGAAAGTGGCAAAACAGCGCATTGAGGACCGACAGGTAAGGTTGAAAGCTTCTACCGTTTACATCGGCTCGAAGATTTTCGAATGCCAGTATGTCAGCAAGGCCTTCGACGACCGCGGCGAGAAGAAAGTCATTTTGCGCGACTTCTATTACAACTTTGCACGCTTCGAAAAGATGGGCATCGTGGGTAATAACGGAACAGGAAAGTCCACCTTCATCAAGATGCTGCTGGGCGAGGTGAAACCTGACAGCGGACAGTTTGACATCGGCGAGACGGTGCGCTTCGGCTACTTCTCGCAGGAAGGTCTGAAGTTCAAGGAAGACCAGAAGGTGATAGATGTCATCACAGAGATAGCCGACTACATCGACCTGGGCGGCGGCCGACACATGACCGCCTCGCAGTTTCTGCAGTTCTTCCTCTTCACGCCAGAGGAACAGCACAACTATGTGTACAAGTTGAGCGGAGGCGAGAAGCGCAAGCTCTACCTCTGTACCGTGCTGATGCGCAACCCCAACTTCTTGGTGCTCGACGAGCCTACCAACGACCTCGACATACAGACGCTGCAGGTGCTGGAGGAATATCTGCAAGACTTTGCCGGATGCGTGATTGTGGTGAGCCACGACCGATATTTCATGGATAAGGTGGTGGATCATCTGCTGGTCTTCAAGGGCGAGGGCGAGATACAGGATTTCCCTGGCAACTATACCCAGTATCGTGAATGGTGCCGACTTCAACCAAAAACCGAGGGCGAGGGAGCCGAGAAGAAAGCCACCAAGCCTACAGCCAAGGAACAGCCTTCGGCAACCCAGAAGAAAGAGGGCAAAAGAAAGATGACCTACAAGGAGAAGCGCGAGTACGAGCAACTGACCAAGGAACTGGAACAGCTCGAAAACGAGCAGAAAACCCTGGAGGAAGCTCTCTGCAGCGGACAACTCTCGGTGGAGGAACTGACGGAGAAGAGCAAGCGTCTGCCAGAAATCAAGGACGAGATCGACGAGAAGGAAATGCGCTGGCTCGAACTCGCCGAGATAGAAGGGTAGCGGGAGAGTAAGCGAAAGTGCAGAACGAAAGAACGGAATAAAAAATAGAAATAACAACAATATGGAAATAAAGAAATCAGAATTCACCATATCTGCTCCACGAGTGAGCATGTGTCCTAAGGACAACAAGACGGAGTATGCCTTCATCGGCAGAAGTAACGTGGGAAAGTCGAGCCTCATCAACATGCTCTGCAACCACAAGGGACTCGCCAAGACATCGGCCACACCGGGAAAAACCCTGCTTATCAACCATTTCATCATCAACAACGAGTGGTATCTGGTCGACCTGCCGGGCTATGGCTTCGCCAAGCGTTCGAAGACCGTACAGAAACAGTTGGAGCAGATGATTTCCAGCTATATTCTGCAGCGTCCACAGTTGGCTAACGTCTTTGTACTTATCGACGTGCGCCACGACCAGCAGAAGATTGACCGTGAGTTCGTAGACTGGTTGGGCGAGAGTGGCGTGCCCTTCTGCATCGTCTTCACCAAGGCCGACAAGTTGGGCCCAGTTAAGGCCCGCATGAATGCCGAGAAGTGGATGCATGCGCTGGAAGACCGTTGGGTGGAACTGCCTCCTTACTTCATCACCAGCAGCGAGAAGAAGTTGGGTCGCGACGACGTGCTCGACTACATCGACCAAATCAACAAGAGTTTGGAGGAGGCTGAATAAGTCTGTAAAACTAAAGAGTTATACTTCTGAAACTTCCGAATCCAGCGAAAGGTGAGTAATATATAATAATGTATAGAACTCTCGTAAGCGATGAAGTTGCGAGAAGACAGAGTAGTCAAAGATATTATGGGTAGCATCAAACAGATTAATTGGGGATTTATCGGTTGCGGAGAAGTGACCGAGAAGAAATCGGGTCCAGCCTTCAACGAGGTGGAGGGCTCGAAGGTAGTGGCTGTCATGAGCCGTAGTGAGGACAAAGCCCGCAGTTATGCCGAGCGCCACCATATACGTAAATGGTACACGGATGCCCAGGAGTTGATAGACGATCCCGACGTGAATGCCATTTACATCGCCACGCCACCATCGTCGCACGCCACCTTCGCCATCATGGCGATGAGGGCAGGCAAGCCGGTGTATGTGGAGAAACCTCTGGCTGCCAGCTATAACGACTGCATCCGCATCAACCGAGTGAGCGAACAGACGGGAGTGCCCTGCTTTGTGGCTTACTATCGTCGCTATCTGCCATACTTCCGCAAGGTGAAACAGATAGTGGAGCAGGGAGGCATAGGCAATGTGCTCAACGTACAGGTGAGATTCTCGGTGCCGCCACGCGACCTCGACTATACTTCGGGCAAGGAAATGCCCTGGCGACTGCAGCCCGACATTTCGGGAGGTGGCTATTTCTACGACCTGGCTCCACATCAGATAGACCTCCTGCAGGGTCTCTTCGGCGTCATCACCCGTGCCCACGGCTATCCCGCCAACCGTGCCCATCTGTATGAAGCAGAGGACACCATCTCGGCTTGTTTCTACTTCGAGAGCGGTATTCCCGGCAGTGGAAGCTGGTGCTTTGTGGGACACGAGAGTGCCAAGGAAGACCGCATAGAGATCGTTGGCGACAAGGGGTCGCTGTCGTTCTCGGTTTTCGACTACGATCCCATCCTGCTTGTTACGAGTGCTGGCAAGACAAGCATCGTAGTGCCCAACCCTTCGTATGTACAGTTGCCTATCATCAAGACAGTGATAGAAGACCTACAGGGAATCGGCACCTGCGAAAGCACTTGTGTGGCAGCCACTCCTACCAACTGGGTGCTCGACCGTATATTGTGGAAGAACTAAACCATGTCGCCTGCAGTCAGCCCAGGCCCCACGACTGAGAGTTCCGGCAGACTGCTGCATCAGCACGACCTGTAAAATATAAAGCAATGAAGAACAAGTTTGTTTACACCCTCATCGTTTTCTGCCTTGGCTTCGGCTCTCCTGCCTGGAGTGCCGAGGAGACGGCAGATTCCACTTTGCTGGGAACCTTGTTCAATGCTACGATGTTCCAGCCGAATTCCTCAGACAGTCTTACTTATGCCCGCCACAAGAAGACTTTTTTCCACAGAGTGGGCGATGTCTTCACAAAACTGTTCCGCGAGTTCAACACCACCGACGAGAACTATATCGAGTCGCAGCATTATAACTATACCGTGATGCTGCAGAACACCAACACCTACGAACGCTACACACTCTCGAGCAAGGAAGGGCAGAGCATCTCGTTTGCTCCCGACATCACCTACCGCTTAGGTCCTTATATTGGCTGGAGATGGGTGTTCTTAGGCTACGCCATCGATCTGAAGAATATCGGCTTTGGTTCTTCCCACTCACCCAAGAAGGGGTTCTCGATGAGCCTTTACAGCAGTCTGCTGGGCATCGACCTGTTCTGGCGACAGACAGGAAACGACTATCACATTAAGAGCTTCTATTTAGGCGACGGGATAGACACATCGCCCGTCAAAGGAGTAGACTTCGACGGTGTGAAATCGAGTGTAAAAGGTTTTAATCTTTACTACATCTTTAACCACAGAAAATTCTCTTATCCAGCAGCTTATGCGCAGAGTACTGTTCAGCGAAGAAGCGCCGGTAGCTGGTTGGCAGGCATAGGTTACACCCGCCATAGGTTGGAGGTGGACTGGGAGAAACTGGAAGATGTGGTAGTCGACAAGATGGGTGAAAAGTTCGGTGGCGACATCGACAACAAACTGCGTTTTGGTACGGTGAAGTATACCGACGTATCGGGCAGTTGTGGCTATGCATACAACTGGGTCTTCGCCAAGGACTTTCTCTTCAATGCTTCCCTTTCCCTGGCTTTGGCCTACAACCAGTCGATGGCAGATGTGGAGCGCGAGGAGAACAAGAAAACCCGTGAGTTCAGTTTCCGCAACTTCAACCTCGACGGCATTGGCCGTTTTGCCTTGGTATGGAACAACACCCACTGGTATGCCGGTGCAAGCGCCATCCTGCATACCTATAATTATAAGAAGGACCGTTTCTCAACCAACAACTCCTTCGGAGAGCTCAACCTCTATGTGGGAGTCAACTTTGGCAGAAAACGATAGGTTCGTCTTTTGATACATAAAATGAATAGCATTATGAAAAAAACGATGATTCTTTTGTTGGCTTGCCTGTTGGTTTGTCACGTTTCGGCTTACAACCGTCAGGACAGTATGAAGATAGTGAGCCTGCTGCAGGAGGCGAAGTCGCTCAAACAGAAGCCTAAGAGCTGGATGCTTTGGTTTGGCAAGAAGTTTATCGGTGTGCCTTATGTGGCAGGAACCCTCGACCGTACAAAGGAAGAGCAGTTGGTTATCAATACTCGCCAGCTCGACTGCACCACCTATGTGGAGATGGTGACAGCACTGACCCTATGCGCCCAGAAGGGACAAACCTCCTTTGCGCAATATTGCGAGCATCTAAAACACGTGAGGTATATTGGTGGAAAGGTGGAGTACACCAAACGTCAGCATTATTTCACGGTGTGGATCAACGACAACGAGAAGGAGGGCATCGTGACCGACATACATCCCAATCCTCCCTTCACAGCTGTTCAGAAAGTGGCTGTCAACTGGATGAGCACACATTCCTCCAACTACAAGATGCTCACAGCTCATCCTGAGTGGATGGCAGGCATCAAGGCCATGGAACGAAGCATTACAGGTAAAAGCTACAGATACATCCCGAAAAACAAGATTGCGAACAACCAACTCTTCAGGTCGGCGATTCACGACGGCGACATCATTGTCATCATCACCAACAAGAAAGGACTTGACACCACTCACATCGGACTGGCGTCGTGGCATGCAGACGGTCTGCATCTGCTCAATGCCAGCAGCATACATCATCGTGTGATCGACGAACCCATGCTGCTCCGCACTTATATGAGCAAGCATCCGGTACAGACAGGAATCAGAGTTTGTCGCGTAACAGAACGCTAAAACAGCATAAATATACAGCTAAATCATAATAAATGCAGAAAAACAATATCAAAATGATAATTTTTCTGCATTTTGTACGACTAATTGCAAATTAATTAGTATATTTGCAAACAGATTTCTAAAAGTAGTGAATTTTTTATTTAAAAGTGAATAACGATGATACTGGACATTGAAATGCTGAGAAGCTTTTATGCTTCGTATTCAGATAGTGTAAAACAAGCCAAGGCTACAGTCAAACGACCTCTCACTTATGCTGAGAAGGTGCTCTTTGCTCACCTATATGATCCCACTCAGTTGCGACCATATAAAAGAGGTATAGAGTATGTAGACTTCCGTCCCAATCGTGTGGCGATGCAGGACGCTACAGCCCAGATGGCTCTCTTGCAGTTCATGAATGCCGGTAAGGACAAAGTGGCCGTACCCGCTTCGGTTCATTGTGACCACTTGATTCGTGCCGATGTAGGCGCTACTGCCGACCTCCCTGAGGCTTGCAAGACCAACAAGGAGGTGTACGACTTTCTGAAGTCAGTCTCACAGAAATATCATATTGGATTCTGGGGTCCTGGAGCCGGAATCATCCATCAGGTGGTGCTCGAGAATTATGCCTTCCCTGGTGGTATGATGGTAGGAACAGACTCGCATACGCCCAATGCCGGAGGTCTCGGTATGGTAGCAGTAGGTGTGGGCGGTGCAGATGCGGTAGACGTGCTGACCGGACAGCCATGGGAACTCAAGATGCCTCGTCTTATTGGTGTTCATCTTAAGGGCAAACTCTCTGGATGGGCAACTCCTAAAGACGTGATCCTCGAAATTCTCGGCATTCTGACCGTCAAGGGCGGCACAAATGCCATCCTTGAATACTTCGGCGAAGGTCTCGACAGCATCTCGACCACAGGCAAGGCCACCATCTGTAATATGGGAGCAGAACTGGGAGCCACTTGCTCCATCTTCCCCTTCGACGAGAACGCCGACGAATACCTGCGCAAGACGGGCCGTGAGGAGATTGCAGTTCTCGCCCAGCAGAATGCGGCAGAACTCCGCGCCGATGATGAGGTGATGGCTAATCCTTCGGCTTTCTACGACCAGATAGTAGAGATCGACCTTTCCAAGGTGGAGCCACACCTCAATGGTCCGTTTACTCCCGATGCCGCCACACCTATCTCGCACATGAAGGCGAAGGGCCCTGCCAACGATTATCCTATGGTGGTAGAGGTTGGACTGGTAGGCAGTTGCACCAACTCATCCTATCAGGATCTTGCACGAGCAGCCAGTGTGGCACGCCAGGCTTACGAGAAAGGCATCGAAGTGAAGGGACAGCTGATTATCAATCCTGGTTCAGAGCAGATTCGTTACACGGCAGAGCGCGACGGCATCCTCGACGACTTCAAGAAGATCGGCGCCTTGATTATGACCAACGCCTGCGGTCCTTGCATCGGACAATGGAAGCGTCATACTGACGACAATACACGTAAGAACGCCATCGTCACTTCATTCAACAGAAACTTCCGCCGCCGTGCTGACGGCAACCCCAATACTTACGCCTTCATCGGCAGCCCAGAGCTGACAGTGGCGCTGACCATTGCCGGCAGACTGGACTTCAATCCTGCCACAGACACCTTGTTGGACAAGGAAGGCAACAGCGTGAAACTGGATGCCCCAACAGGCTACACATTCCCTCCTAAGGGATTTGCCGTAGAGGACAAGGGATTCGTCGCACCAAGCGCAGACAACGCTAATGTGGAGGTAGTGATCTCACCAGACAGCAACCGCTTGCAGAAGCTGGCTCCATTTGCAGCCTGGGACGGAAAGGATCTGACCGATATGCCGTTGCTCATCAAGACTGAAGGTAAGTGTACCACCGACCACATCTCTATGGCAGGTCCATGGCTGAAGTTCCGCGGTCATCTGCAGAACATCTCCGACAACCTCCTGATGGGAGCCGTCAACGCCTTCAATGGTGAGAGCAACAAGGTGAAAAACCAGTTGGACGGCAAGTACGTGGAGGTTTCCACCGCAGCCAAGGCTTATAAGGCACAGGGTATCAGCAGTATCGTGGTGGCAGAAGACAACTATGGCGAGGGTTCTTCGCGTGAGCATGCAGCCATGGAGCCTCGTTTCCTCAATGTGAAGGTGATCCTCGCCAAGAGCTTCGCCCGCATTCACGAAACCAACCTGAAGAAGCAGGGTATGCTGGCGCTTACATTCTGCAACAAGGATGATTATAATAAGGTACAGGAAGACGACCGTATTTCGCTCACCGGTCTGAAGGAGTTTGCCCCAGGCAGCAAGCTGACGGTAACTCTGAAGCATCAGGATGGCAGCGAGGACAGTTTCCAGGTAGAACATACCTACAACGATACACAGATAGCTTGGTTCAAGGCAGGTTCGGCTTTGAATTTTGCGGCAAAGAAATAGTGTTTTGCGATTACACTAAACATTACCCATTAAACATCAATAAAAATGAACAAGGAATATTTAATATATAAACTGAGCGATGAGGTAAAAAACTCATGCAAGATTGACAAGGAGGCTTTCACTAAGTTCAATGTGAAGCGTGGTCTTCGAAATGACGATGGCTCGGGTGTTCTCGTCGGTTTGACCAATATTGGTAATGTAGTGGGTTACGAGCGAGATGCAGACGGAAAGCTGACACCTACAGAGGGTAAACTCTATTACCGTGGCTATGAGCTCGACGACCTGGTGAGTCCTCTGCTGAAGGAGAAGCGCTTCGGTTTCGAGGAAGTGGCTTTCCTGTTGCTTTCAGGTCAGTTGCCTGACAAGGAGGAGTTGGAAGCTTTTAAGGAACTGCTCAACGACAACATGCCGCTCGACCACCGCACCATCACGCATATTATCGAATTGGAGGGCAGCAACATCATGAACATACTGGCGCGATGCGTGCTCGAGATGTACACATTCGATCCTAATCCTGATGACATCAGCCGCGACAACCTGATGCGTCAGAGCATAGAGTTGATAGCCAAGTTCCCAACCATTATCGCCTATGCCTACAACATCTACCGCCACTCGGTACAGGGCCGCAGTCTGCATATCCGTCATCCTCGCGAGAACCTCTCCATCGCAGAGAACTTTCTCTATATGATGAAGCACGAGAACTATTCGGAGCTTGATGCACGAATGCTCGACCTGCTGCTCATCATCCAGGCAGAGCATGGTGGTGGTAACAACTCTACCTTTACCGTGCGTGTCACTTCTTCCACCCGCACAGATACTTACAGCTCTATTGCCGCCGGTATCGGCAGCTTGAAAGGTCCGCTTCATGGTGGTGCCAACATCAAGGTGATCAATATGTTCCATCACCTGAAAGAGCAGATCAGAGACTGGAAGAACGTGAAGGAACTGGATGTTTATCTCACCCGTATGCTCAACAAGGAGGCTTACGACAAGACTGGTCTTATCTATGGTATCGGTCATGCGGTCTACACATTGAGCGATCCTCGTGCCGTAGAGCTGAAACGTTTGGCTGGCGAATTGGCCAAGGAGAAGGGAAGAGAGGACGAGTATGAATTCCTGAAGCTCATAGAGCAGGAGGGTATCAAGTGCCTGCAGGAGCATCGTGGAGGCAGCAAACCTGCTTGTGCCAACCTCGACTTCTACAGCGGATTCATCTATGAGATGATAGGTTTGCCACAGGAGATCTATACACCAATATTCGCCATGGCCCGTATTGTGGGTTGGACAGCCCACCGTATTGAGGAGCTCAACTTTGAAGGCCGTCGCATCATCCGTCCTGCTTATAAGAACATTTTGGGTGAGTTGGAATACACTCCGCTTGACGAACGATAAACCCAAAAAGGTGTGCCATAATCTTATGACACACCTTTTTTATATAGTCAGCCTATAACCGAAGCAGAAATTTCTATAAGCGAAGCAGAACTTTCTATAACCGAAACAGAATTTTCTATAACCGAAGCAGAACTTTCTATAAGCGAAGCAGAATTTTCTGTAACCGAAGCATAGACAAACAGTCAAGCGAAGGGCAGGAGAGAAGGAGGAAACCTCTCATTCTATGCTCCAAAAAGCAGGGTGATGAGAGGAATGGTAATGATGGAGAACAGGGTCGTGATGAATGTCGCTTCGGTCATGAGTGAGGGATTTCTGCCGTACTTCATACAGAACATTGTGCCGAAAGACGCCACTGGCATGGCTATTACTACCGTGTTGATGTTGTTGATGAGCGTGTTGACTCCGCATAGACGGAACAGAAAATACACTGACAGAGGCACTATCACCAGTCGGAGGAAGGAGGTGGCATAAACCTTGCCAGAACCTATAATCTCGCGAAGTGGAAGACGTGCCATCGAACTGCCTATAATCATCAGTGCTGCGGGCACAGTAATGTTGCCCACCATCGTAATCGGACGGGCTATCATCTCGGGAGTATGCACGCCAAAAGCTACCAATAAGGCTGCGATGAAGGCGCCTATGAGAGCCGGACTGAGCAATACTTTCGGATTGAACTGACGGATGCTGTATTCGCCCTTGACAAGCATCACACCTGCAGTAAAGATAAAGAAGGTATTGGGCACATTGAGCAAGGCTGCATAGAAGACAGCCTTCGGACCAAAGATGCTCGCCACTATAGGATAACCGATGAACCCCACGTTGGCAAACATCAGGGAAAAACCTATCATGCCCTGGTCGTCATGATTCTTGGATATGAATCGGGGAACCCAGAAACCAAACACCAACAAAATGATGTAGGTGAGGAATCCCACACCTACAAGCGGAAGAATCAACGAACGGTCGGGCATTTCGTCGCCCATAACCGACGAGAGCACCAAGAGCGGACAAGTGATGTCTACTACGATGGAAGACAACTTTTTGTCGAACTTGTCGCCCATATACCCCAACTTACAGGCGGTGTAACCCAATATAACCATGGTGAAAAGCATCACCATTACTTCTAAATTCTGCATTATCCTGAAAATTAAAGATTGTGTTTTAGTCGATGAAACGGCGAGTGATATTGCCGTAATGATCGATGCGGCGGTCGCGGAGGAAAGGCCACCAGCGCCTTACGTCCTCGCTGTGCTTGAGGTCTACATCTACCACAAGGCTTTCTTCCTCGTTGTCGCTTGCCCTGTAATAGAGCTCGCCCTGCGGACCAGCCACGAAACTGCTGCCCCAAAACTGAATGCCTCCAGTCTGCTCACTTGGGTCGGGCTCGAAGCCTACGCGGTTGACAGCTACTACCGGCAGACCATTGGCCACGGCATGACCTCGCATCACGGTGGTCCAAGCCTCGCGCTGTCGCTGCTGTTCGTCCTCTGTATCATACTTGGCATAGCCGATGGCTGTAGGATAGATCAGGAGTTCGGCACCCTGAAGAGCCATCAGGCGGGCTGCTTCCGGGTACCACTGGTCCCAGCATACCAATACACCCAACTTACCCACTGAAGTCTGTATGGGCTGGAACCCCAGGTCGCCAGGAGTGAAATAGAACTTCTCATAGTAGGCAGGGTCATCGGGAATGTGCATCTTGCGGTATTTGCCGGCGATGCTGCCATCACGCTCTATGACAACTGCTGTGTTGTGATAGAGTCCGGGTGCACGACGCTCGAAGAGAGATGTCACTATGACGACATTCAAGTCCTTGGCCAACTTGCCGTAAAAGTCGGTGGATGGACCAGGAACAGGCTCTGCCAAATCGAAGTTGTCTACTGTCTCTATCTGGCAGAAATAGAGTGAGTTGTGTAGCTCTTGCAGAACTATCAGTTCAGCTCCACGGTGAGCCAAGTCTATGATGCCCTGTGCCAGGCGTGTTTTGTTGTCAGCCACATCGGCTGTATTGTGCTGCTGTAGTATTCCTATTTTCATCTGTATTGAATATTATTGTATTTTGTCTCCCTGATGGTTCCTTCTGGCAGTTGCATGGTGAGACAATGGATGCTGCCATGCTGACGGATAATGGTGCGCGAGTCTACTCCAATAATCTCCCTGTCAGGGAAAGCTAACTGTATCTGCCGGCGTGCTTCCTCATCCTTCTCTGGCTGATTGTATGTGGGGTAAATCACAGCACCATTGATAATCAGGAAGTTGGCGTAAGTAGCCGGCAGTCTGTCGCCATCGTCGTAGATAGGGTCGGGCATAGGCAGGCGAAGCAGGCGATAGGGGTAACCCTCGTAGGTAAGAACACTCTTAAGTTGCTTCTCCAAAGCCTGAAAGTCAGCATACTGCTCATCTGAGGCATCATCGCAACCCACATAAAGCAAGGTGTCGTGAGGCGCTACTCGCACAATGGTGTCAATGTGTCCATCGGTGTCGTCGCCAACCAAATTGCCATGATCGAGCCACACTATGCGCTTGGCATGAAAAAAGTTGAGCAATTGTTTCTCTATATCCATCCGGGTGAAAGGCTGGTTGCGGTGAGGCGCCAGCAGGCATTGGCTTGTGGTAAAGATGGTTCCCTTTCCATCGCTCTCTATGCTTCCACCTTCGAGGACAAAACCTGTATGGTTCTCGAGGGCAGCCTGAAAGGCTCCTTGATAGTAGAGCTGCAGGTTGATGGCATTGTCCTTTTGCCAGGCAAACTTCTCGCCCCATCCGTTGAATCGGAAGTCGAGCAGATGAATAGGAACGATTAGTCCGTTGTGACTGTTCTTGGAAACCAAGGTGACAGGGCCATGATCACGTGCCCAGGTGTCATTGGAATCAATATCATAAAGATGTACGCGATCCATCTGTTCTTTCGACAGACGGCTTGCCAACATTCGCCGAGTACTCTCAACAATGGGCGTGGCAATAAGCAACTGCTCATAGCGTGTGATGATTTCTGACAGTTCCAGATAGGTGTCGGTAATCTGACGCAGATAAGGTTTCCAGTCGGTACCTCCATGAGGCCATGTAAGCATGATTCCGCTCTGAGGTGACCATTCTGCTGGTAGCGAATAATCGCAAGGGTATGACTGATACATAGGCTTTAGATTTATTTTGTTCTTACTATTTTTATGATCAGGTGTTGCCGATAATCGACAATCATTTGCAAAATTACGAAAAATTCTATAATAAGACTCTCTTTTCCTTCTTTTTTTTACTAAAATGCGAGGTTTTACATGAATTCTTCTATGGATATTCATAAAATTAGTTAAACTCTAAGGGGGAGCGCTTCATATTTGCGAAGAAATCGTTAACTTTGCAACCAAATGAAAATAAATAAGGTAGTAGATGCCCTTGAACAGTACGCGCCTCTGCCCTTGCAGGAAGGATATGATAATGCCGGCCTGCAAGTTGGATTGACAGAGACGGTGGAAGTATCAGGGGCATTATTGTGTCTTGACGTTACTGAGCAAGTGGTGGAAGAAGCGATAGAAAAGGGGTGCAACCTCATCGTTAGCCACCATCCGCTGATATTTCGCAAACTGGCAAGAATATCAGACGAGAGCTATGTGCAGCGCACTGTGCGTAAAGCCATCAAGAACGACATTGCCATCGTGAGCATGCATACCAATATGGATGCGGCTACGGGGGGAGTCAACTTTAAGATAGCAGAGAAATTGGGGCTGAAGAACCTGAAGTTCTTTGCAGGCGAGAAAGAAGTGGATGGCGTGAAAGGTGGCGAAGGCGTGATAGGCGAAGTGCCCGAAACAGAGGGGTGGGCTGCCGATGACCTGGTGCTCTTGCTGCGCGACAAGTTCACAGTAGAGAGTGTGCAATGCAATCAGTTGCTTCGTCGTCCTATCAGGCGCGTGGCTCTCTGCGGTGGTGCAGGCTCGTTTCTTCTTGACGCTGCCATACAGGCTGGTGCTGATGCCTTTATCACAGGTGAAATGCACTATCATGAATACTTCGGTCATGAGCAGGAGATTCAGATCTGCGTCATTGGTCATTACCAGAGCGAGCAGTACACCAGCGAAATCTTCAAGAGTATCATTGAGGAGAAATGTCCGGGAGTAAAGTGCTTGATCTCTGAAATCAATACCAACCCGATCATTTATCTTTAGAAAGTTGAACAACAATACGGACTCAGTCTATAGAAGTTACAGGAAAGCAATATACATTAAACACATATAATTTATAATATAATGGCAAAGAAAGATCCTACAGATTTGACAGTAGAAGAGAAATTGAAAACCCTCTTCCAGCTGCAGACTACCTTGTCGGGTATCGACGAGAACCGCGCATTGAGAGGCGAGCTTCCTCTCGAAGTTCAGGACTTGGAAGACGAGATTGCTGGTCTTAACACTCGTATCGAGAAGATACAGCACGAGATTGAGCAGTTCCAGAAGGCTGTAAGCCAGAAGAACGGCGAGATCCAGGAGGCACAGGCAAGCTTGAAGCGCTATCAGTCACAGCTCGACACTGTAAGCAACAACCGTGAATATGATACTTTGAGCAAGGAAATCGAGTTCCAGCAGTTGGAAATCGAACTTTGCGAGAAGAAGATTCGTGAGGGTCAGCAGAAGATTCAGGAGAGACAGGCTGACTTGGCTTACACACAAGAGCACAAGGCCGACCGCGAGAAAGGCTTGGTAGAGAAGCGTTCTGAGCTCGACGACATCATGTCGGAGACACGTGATGAGGAAGAGCGTCTGAAGGAGAAGGCTCTCGACTTGGAGAAGAAGATCGAACCTCGTCTGCTTGCCAGCTTCAAGCGTATCCGCAAGGGTGCCCGCAACGGTCTGGGTATCGTATATGTACAGCGTGATGCCTGTGGTGGTTGCTTCAACAAGATTCCTCCTCAGCGCCAGCTTGACATCAAGATGCACAAGAAGATCATTCCTTGTGAGTATTGTGGCCGTATTCTCATTGACCCAGAGTTGGCTGGTATTAAGATCAGCGCTCCAGAAGAGGAGAAGCCAAAGCGCAAGCGTTCTATTCGCAAGAAGAAGACCGAGGATGCTGATTAATATAGCAAACTAAGAATAAGGGTGTTTCGTCCTGCCATTCATTAAGCATGGCTGATGAAACACCCTTTATTCATGCAACAATATCGCTGTCTTCTGTATTTCATAACTAACTGAAACAATTTGTATAGTATTAAAACAACTCATGACTTTATGGGTGACGGATAGATACTCTTTTACTTTTGAATGTTAAAGTAAAGAACTTTTCTCAAAATAATTGCTATTTACAATATTTTTTGTACTTTTGCAACGAAATGGGTAGCAAAATCCACATCTTGCTAAGTGTGGCACAGCCTTTGCTATGCATTATTCATCATCAATACAAACGAATATGACAAAGAAAGAAGAAGACTTTAACTATAAGATAGACTTAGACCCCATGCGCCAGGGCGCAGAGACCCTGCGCAACGATGACGGATTCTCTTTCCCCGATGAAGACGAGGACGGTCTCTTCGCCGACAACGATGATGACGATGATGTTCGCGACAATGCAAGCAAGAACACTTCCTCAGCCAATCGACGTCAGGTAAATACCAAGAAGAAGTCGAAGACCCCCATCATCGACCATTTCAGTCACGACCTAACCCAGGCAGCTTCCGAAGGTAAGCTCGACCCTGTAGTGGGACGCAGCAAGGAGATAGAGCGCGTGATCGAGATCTTGGGACGACGCAAGAAGAACAACCCTATATTAATAGGTGAGCCTGGTGTGGGCAAGAGCGCCATCGTGGAAGGACTGGCACAGCTCATTGACAAACAACAGGTGTCTGGACTGCTCTTCAACAAGCGCGTAGTAGAGCTCGATATGACTGCCATGGTGGCAGGAACCAAGTTTCGTGGGCAGTTCGAAGACCGTATCAAGGGACTCATCCGTGAGTTGGAGGAATCGCCCGACATCATCGTCTTCATCGACGAGATCCACACCATTGTGGGAGCAGGCAATGCGCAGGGAAGCATGGATGCAGCCAACATTCTGAAGCCAGCCTTGGCAAGAGGCGTGATACAGTGTATCGGTGCCACTACCCTCAATGAATACCGCAACTCGATAGAGAAGGACGGTGCCTTGGAGCGCCGTTTCCAGAAAGTCATAGTAGAACCTACCACTGCCGAGGAGACACTCCAGATACTCAACAATGTGAAGGAACGCTACGAGGAGCACCATCATGTCGTCTACAGCGATGATGCCCTGCAGGCTTGCGTCAAATTGGCAGACCGCTACGTCACCGACCGTTTCTTCCCCGACAAAGCTATCGACATCATCGACGAGGTAGGTTCACACATTCATCACAGCCATTCCTCTGTTCCACAACCCATCCTTGACCTGCAGGAAGATATTGTGAAGGTGAAGGGATGCAAGCAGAAAGCAGTTGCGAACCAGAATTTTGAATTGGCAGCCAGCTACCGCGACCAACAGGCGCAGATGGAGAATCGTCTGGAGAGCATGAAGCTGATGTGGGAACGTGGCGAAGGCGAGGAGGTCCTGCCTGTAGACGAAATCGACGTGGCGCAGGTGGTGAGCCGTATGACGGGCGTACCCGTTGAACGCATGGAGGAAGCTGAGAGCAGTCGTCTGCGCAAGATGGGCGCCACCCTCAAGAGTGCTGTCATCGCCCAGGATAAGGCCATCGACACTATGGTGAAAGCCATCCAGCGCAACCGTGTTGGGCTGAAAGAACCCAACCATCCCATTGGGGCCTTTATGTTCCTGGGACCTACTGGCGTGGGAAAAACTTATCTCGCCAAGAAGTTGGCAGAACAGATGTTTGGCTCTGCCGATGCCCTGATTCGCGTTGATATGAGCGAGTACTCTGAGAGTTTCAATACCTCCCGTCTTGTAGGTGCGCCTCCGGGATACGTAGGCTATGAGGAGGGCGGACAGCTCACCGAGAAGGTAAGACGCAAACCCTATTCCATCGTGCTGCTCGACGAGATAGAGAAGGCCAACGACAAGGTGTTCAACCTCCTGTTGCAGGTCTTGGACGAAGGCCGACTCACTGATGGCAACGGCCGTCTCATCGACTTCCGCAACACAGTCATCATCATGACCTCCAATGCGGGTACGCGCCAACTCAAGGAGTTTGGCCGTGGCGTGGGTTTCAATGCGGGCAGTGCTCATGGCAACCTGCTCGACGAAAAGGACAAGGAGTATGCACGCAGTATTATACAGAAGAGCCTGAGCAAGCAGTTCTCGCCTGAGTTCCTGAATCGTCTCGACGAGATCATCACCTTCGACCAGTTGGGCCTCGATGCCATCAAGCAGATCATCGATATTGAACTGAAGTCGCTCTTCAAGCGTGTGGAGGACATGGGGTACCACATCCGCATCACTGACAAAGCGAAGGAGTTTGTGGCCGTCAAGGGTTACGACGTGCAGTTTGGTGCCCGTCCTTTGAAGCGTGCCATCCAAACCTACATCGAAGATGGCGTTTGTGAACTGTTGCTGGGCGATTCGCTGACTGCGGGTGAAACTATCGTCATTGGCAAGAACCCCAACAAGGATGAGTTGACCTTCAATCCACAAAGTTAATATAGGTTAATGCGCAAAAACAATTTCATCGGTTGAAATTATTTCATTACCTTTGCAGTTGTTTTAAAAAAGCAAGCCATGATGGCTCAGTTGGTAGAGCAACGCATTCGTAATGCGTGGGTCGCGGGTTCGAGTCCCGCTCGTGGCTCATTCCTATTGTGCGAGATTAGCACATCGGTAGTGCACAGGCTTCCCAAGCCCGGGAGGCGGGTTCGACTCCCGTATCTCGCTCAAAGAATAAGGTGTTAGAAATCAGATTGTTATATGATTTTTAGCACCTTATTTTTTTATTTTATTTTTAGTATACTTACACTAAATTTTCATGCTTTTCAAGTGTTTTGTGAGTAATATGTGAGTAAAATAGACAAACAAAGATGACGTTTTTTGCACCTATCATAAGATTATCCGAAAGAATTTTAGTAATTTTGCAGCCAAAAATGAGAAAGATGGAAAATAACGATATGAAATGGAAGACGCTCTCGCAACGCTATCTGATAGAGAAGCCCTGGCTCACGGCAAGGGTTGACAAGGTGGAGTTGCCGACAGGATCTGTCATTGACGAGTATTATGTGTTGGAATACCCCGACTGGGTGAACACAATAGCCATCACGAAGGAAGGTAAGTTTGTTTTTGTGCGCCAGTACCGTTATGCCTTGGGCAAGACGGTGAACGAGTTGTGCGCGGGCGTTATAGAGAAAGGTGAGGAGCCTATGGCTGCTGCCAGAAGAGAGTTGATGGAGGAGACAGGATTTGGTGGTGGCAACTGGCAGGAATGGATGACTATTTCTGCCAACCCAAGCACGCATACCAATCTGACTCACTGCTTCTTGGCGACAGACGTTGAACTGTTAAGTGAACAGCACTTAGATGAGGGTGAGGATGTGCAGGTGCGCATCTTTACACGCCAGGAAGTGGAAGATATGTTGCAGAAAGGCGAGGTTTGGCAGAGTTTGATGGCTGCTCCTTTGTGGAAGTATTTTGCCCTTAATCAATAAGGCTGTCGAGAAGTTATGTTTATAGTCATCCTGTTTATCTTTTTGGGAATCCTGTCGGGAGTTTTCTGTCGCAAGCTGTCGACAGGAGCACGCATCTCACTCACCGATGTGGCTGCGCGATGGCAGGGCAGAATCGTCACCTGGCTCATCTGGCTGTTGCTCTTCCTGTTGGGCATTGAGGTGGGAAGCAACGAGATGATTGTGCGCTCTCTGCCCACGCTTGGTGTAGAGGCGTTGTTGCTCTCTTCGGCTGCCACCTTGGGCTGTTGTGTCTTAGCCTGGATGCTTTGGAGAGTTTCGAAGAACAATACCGTGCAGGAGAATGCGAAGAAAGAAACTTCTGCCGACAAAGAAGGGAATCCTGCCGAGAAAAAAGGCTTGCAAGGATCTTCTCTCATCCGTGGGCTGAAGGTGATGAAGGGAAGTCTCATTGTGGTGGGATTCTTCGTCATAGGCTTGCTGGGCGGAATAGAGAAGATGGTGCCTTCATGGCTTCTTGATGGAGACGTGAGTTTTGTGGCACTCTGTGGCTTGCTGCTCTTCGTGGGATTGGGCATCGGACTGAATCCGGAAATGAAGAAGGAGGTTCGTTCGTTGAGTCCTCGCATGGCATTGTTGCCTGTTGTCACGATAATAGGCTCGTGGTTTGGAGCGTTGCTGATATGGACAGTTCTTCACCGCACCCTGTCCGACTGCATGGCGATAAACAGTGGCTTTGCCTATTATTCGCTGTCGAGTATCTTCATCACCGAATATCGTGGTGCCGAATTGGGAACCATAGCCCTCTTGGCTAACATCATACGCGAGATGCTTAACCTATTGGGTGCTCCGCTGATGGCCCGTTGGTTTGGTCCGCTGGCACCTATTTCTGCAGGAGGAGCCACTACGATGGACACCACCTTGCCCATTCTCTCGCAGACCGTGGGTCAGCGCTATATAGCTCTGAGCATCTATCATGGTTTTGTGGTCGACTTCACCGTGCCCTTCCTCGTCAGCTGGTGGTGTATGGTTTAATTTAAAAGAACTTGCGCAAATGGGGAAGTTAAAGAAGTTAAGTAAGAACAATTTATATAAGAAACATGATAAAAGCAGCATTATTTGATCTCGATGGAGTGGTGCTCGATACAGAGACCCAGTACTCCGTATTCTGGGGAATGATAGGTAAGGAATATCATCCAGAGTTGCCCGATTTCGCCCTTCGCATCAAGGGACAGACGCTGGTGCAAATCTACGATAAATATTTTTCCGATGATGCCGTCTTCGCCCATGTGGAAGACTATCAGGGCGTAGAAGCAGAGCAAGCCCGTATTACCCGCAGGCTCGATGAGTTTGAACTGCACTTGAAGTACGACTATATCGTGGGCTTCGAAGCCTTTGTTGCCGATCTGCGAGAGCATGGCGTGAAATGTGCCGTGGTGACCAGTAGCAATATGGCAAAGATGCGCAGCGTGTACGAGCAGCATCCAGAGTTGGAGTCTTACTTCGATCGTGTGCTTACCAGCGAGGACTTTGCCCGCAGCAAGCCCGATCCCGACTGTTACCTCAAGGGTGCTGCCTGCTTTGGTGCGAAGCCAGAGGAGTGCGTAGGACTGGAAGACAGTTTCAACGGACTGCGTGCCGTGAGGGCATCGGGCGCATTCACCCTTGGACTTGCCACCACCAATTCGCATGAAGCCATCGCTCCATTTTCCGATTATGTGATCGATGATTATCAGGACTTTGGCTATGAAGACCTGTGCAAGGTGGTAGACGAGAGAGGCAAAAAGTGAAAAAAAAGGCTTTTTTCTTTGTAGTGTGCCTAAATAGCTGTAACTTTGCACTTGATTTCAAAAACAGACAAAAAAATGGGATATTTATCGACTGACAAGAAGAAAATCACCACCAAGACCTTTGCTGAAATGAAGCAGGCTGGCGAGAAAGTTACTATGCTTACCGCTTACGATTTTACTACCGCAGGCATTATCGATTCAGCAGGAATCGACAGCATATTGATAGGCGACTCTGCCTCTAACGTTATGGCAGGCAATGCCAATACACTGCCCATCAGCGTAGACGAGATGATCTATCATGCCCGCAGTGTGACACGTGCCGTCAACCATGCTCTCGTGGTATGCGACATGCCCTTTGGCAGTTATCAGATAAGCCGTGAGGAGGCGCTGCGCAATGCCTGCCGAATGATGAAGGAGACGGGTGTAGACGCACTGAAGTTGGAAGGTGGTATCGAAATCATCGACACCGTGAAGTCGCTCATCGATGCAGGTATTCCTGTACACGGACACTTGGGACTCACCCCACAGAGCGTCAACAAGTTTGGCGGTTATGGCATCCGTGCCAAGGAGGAAGCCGAGGCTGAGAAGTTGATCAGCGACGCCATCGCCCTCGACAAGGCTGGCTGCTTTGCCATCGTTTTGGAGAAAGTGCCAGCCAAGTTGGCTGCCGAGGTGACACGCCAGGTAAAGGCTGTAACTATAGGTATCGGTGCAGGCGCTGGTTGCGACGGACAAGTATTGGTTTATGCCGACGCCTTAGGAATGACTCAAGGTTTCAAGCCAAAGTTCTTGCGCCACTTCGCCCATGTGGGTGAGGAGATGACCAAGGGGGTACAATCGTATGTCGATGCAGTGAAGACAGGAGGCTATCCTTCTGCCGAAGAATCTTACTAAAATAAAGTATGGATACACAGAATACACCAGTACATCTGAAGTTATGGCATCGTGAGTTCTGGATGCTGGCTCTTGCCAATCTGCTGCTCATGATGTCGGCTTATGGCTTGCTGCCCACCTTGCCTTTCTATCTGTTGGGCAGAGGACTGGACGGCATGCAGACAGGACTGGTTATGGGAATATATGGAGCAGGACTCTTTGCCCTGGGCGGGTTCTGCTCTTATTATGTTCAGCGCTATCGTCGCAACCATGTATGCCAGTACTCCATCCTGGGCTTGGTGCTCTGTATGGGCATGGCTTATTATTTAGAGTTTGTGCTGGGAGTGGAGATTGAGTTCCGACTGTTGCTCTTGGTTCGTTTTGCCATCGGAGCCTTCTTGGGACTGGCAGCGATGGTACTGGGCAGTACGCTGGCGATAGACATCTGCGAGTCGTTTCAGCGCACGGCAGCCAATCACATCATAGCATGGTTTGGCCGACTGGCTTTGGCCATGGGACCTTTAGCTGCACTCATAGTCTACGGCTTCTGGGGCTATTGTTACATCCCCGTATTTTCGGGTGTGCTGGCACTTGCATCCTTTGTGCTGATAGCGATGGTGCGTTTCCCCTTCAAGGCCCCATCCGAGAAGATGCCACTGTTCAGTCTTGACCGCTTCTTCCTGCCGCAGGGCTTGCCTCTCTTTGTCAATCTGATACTCATCATGATGGTGGTTGGCGTGCTGTTGGCTCAGGTTCACAGTGTTACCTACTATGCTATGTTGTTGGCAGGATTGGCCATGGCAATAGTGGCTGAGCGTTTTGCCTTTGCCAATGCCGAACTGAAGAGTGAGGTGCTTACGGGTATCATCGTGCTGGCAGCGGCTGTGCTGATGGAGTTCACCCATCAGGCACGTGCACTCGATTACATGCAGCCAGCCATGATAGGCTTTGCCTCTGGCATCACCGGAAGCCGTTTTCTGCTTTTCTACCTCAAGCTGTCAAAACACTGTCAGCGAGGCACCAGCCAGAGTTCTTTCTTCCTGGCATGGGAGACGGGCATCAGTCTGGGCTTCCTCCTGAAGTTTGGCTTCCTCTCTTCCGACAGCAGCCGTGCGCCTTATGCGTGCTTGGGACTGCTGGTCATCAGCTTAGGGCTCTACAATTTCTTCGTACACCCCTGGTACATGAAACATCGCAACAGATAACTCCCCGAACTACTCATATATTTATATAATAGCAATTAATCAAAGCACTTAACCTATGAAAACTAAAACAAATCTCTTGGCAGCAGTATGTCTTGCATTCTGTTGCCTCACAGCGAACGCACGGCAGGTGAATTGCGGTTCGCATTCTCATTCCAAGGACGAAAATACCTGTCATCTGTCTTCTGCCGTAGAGCAGGAGAGGGTACGACTTCGCGACAGTATCCTTACTAACATTTCCGGTGCAAAAATAACAGAAAAGACTCTGCTTATCAGCCGGTTGGGAGCTAAGAACGATGGAAAGACTGACTGCCGGGCTGCCTTTGCCAAGGCCATTAGGAAGGCTTCTGCCATGAAGGGAGCAAAAATTGTGGTTCCCGCGGGGACCTATTATATTAAGGGACCTATCGTGCTGGCCAGCAATGTCTGTATCGAACTGCAGAAGGGCGCCACACTGAAGTTTGCCCCCGAGGAGAAGTATTATCCCGTGGTTAGCACCAGCTGGGAGGGAACTTTCCTCTATAACTATTCGCCCTTCATCTATGGTTATGGATGCCATGATGTAGCCATTATCGGCGAGGGAACCATCGACGGAAACGCCATGACGACTTTTGCCCAGTGGCGAACCAAGCAGAAACTTGACAAAGACTTGAGCCGCAAGATGAATCATGAGGAGGTGGCACTGAAGGACCGCCAGTTCGGTAAGGGTCACTGGTTGCGCCCACAGCTCTTGCAACTGTACAACTGTCAGGGCGTAACCATTGAGGGAGTAAAGATTACCAACTCTCCTTTCTGGTGTGTGCATCTGCTGAAGAGCGAGAATATCATCTGCCGCAATCTGCGTTATGATGCTAAACTTGTGAACAACGACGGAATAGACCCAGAGTGCTCGCGCAATGTACTGATAGAAGGCGTGGAGTTTAACAACGGCGACGACAACGTGGCGATCAAGAGCGGACGCGACAATGACGGCTGGAACGCCAAGATGCCTTCTGAGAACATCATTATCCGCAACTGCCATTTCAAGGGACTGCACGCTGTGGTGATAGGAAGCGAAATGTCGGCAGGTGTGAGAAACGTGATTGTAGAAGACTGCGACTATGCGGGCTATTGCAAGCGCGGCATCTTCATCAAGACCAATCCCGACCGCGGTGGTTTTGTAGAGAATGTGTATGTGAAGAACTGCAGTTTCGACGAGGTGGAAGACCTCTTTTATGTCACCAGTCGTTATGCTGGTGAAGGGCAGGACAACCATCACTTCTCTACCATCAGAAATATTTTCGTCGACGGACTGAAGTGTAACAATGTGAAGCAAGCAGCCCTTGTGCTCCAAGGTACTGAGGCCAAGCCTGTATTCAACGTCATGTTCAACAATGTGGATGTAGCGAAGGCAAAGATAGGCCTTAGTTTCGAAAATGCCTTGGATGTCAACATAAGTTCCAGCCACATCGGTGGCAAAGTAGGTACACCTACGACCGTAACTCCTCAAGATAATCTTTTCGGAAAGGAGAAATAGAAGTTTTAAGAAGATATTCTGTTAATATCCCTCAAATGTTTTGGCGTTTGAGGGATATTTTGTACATTTGCGATGTGAAATTTACAATTATTTTCAATTTTCCAATACGAACCTGAATAAAGTAGAAGATTATGCAAGATTTTAAATCATTAGCAGGCGAGCGATTCTCCGCCCGCAAGTTTACGGCAGAACCTGTAAGCAAGGAAGATCTGGAGTATATAATGGAGTGTGTACGACTGGCTCCTTCAGCATGCAACCGCCAGCCCTGGAAATGGCTCATCGTACGTTCGGAACAAGCAATGAAAAAATTGCAGGAATGCTACGACAGAGAGTGGTTCAAGACGGCTCCTATGTATATCGTCGGTATGAAGAACACCGAGGACAACTGGGTGCGAAAGTACGACAACAAACCTCATGGTGACATTGATGTGGCGATAGCTGCCGAGCATCTTTGCCTGGCTGCCACAGAACGCGGATTGGGTACCTGCTGGGTATGTGCCTACGATAGCAACAAGATGAAGGAACTCTTCCCACGCGAGGGCTACGAGGCTGTGGTGATCATTCCTCTCGGCCATATGGCAGAAGACTGTCCGCATAATCCTAAGAATCGCAAAGCCATGAACGAAATCATAGAGGAAATCTGAGATGGGAAGACAAAGTATCAGCCAGGTAAAGTTGTGGCTGTGGGTTATAAGAATGGCAAGCGTGTGTTGGTAGAAACAGTGGAAACCACCAAACCAGTCTATAAACTTGTCTTGAGCACCGAACGTCAGACTATCAAGGCAGATGGTCAGGATTTGGCAGTCTACAGTTGACTTGCAATGCAGACCGCTTGAAAGATGGAAAAATTTCAGTTATAGCAGAATAGATATTTTGTGCCACTTTGCGCCACTTACGCCAATGCGCCAAGTGGCACAAATATAGAAAATATAGAAAAAAAACAGTATTTATGTTACTTTTGGTACTGAAATGCCACATGGCACTTTGGCACAAGTGGCACAAACTTCATATATGAAAGGAGAGTTCCTATATCAACTATTTATCATAATGTCCATTATATTTGGATAGTGTTATATTTGCATTCGAAACCAAGCATTTAACTTTGAATGCCGTTTCTAACGTGTTAAATATTTTTTTATGTGTGAATTAACTTTTGAAGAAGAAATGCAAGTTAAACATGTTTTAACTTCTTATTTGAATTTCTTAGAAAAAGAAATTCAGTATTCTCGTTCTAATGATTTGTTTTATTCAAATTATTATCGTCTTCATTCTTTGACTTCTTCTGCTTTTAAAAAAATTATTGGTTCTTCTTATTCATCACTTAATCAATTATAGTATTATGAACAAAGATTTGATTAAACTTATTTTTAAGATTCTTATTTATGTAATTACTGCAGTAGCTGGTTTTTTCGGTGTTTCCTGTTTTACTTCGTGTTCAACTTCTCGTGATGTTGTTGTAAAAGGTCGTGCCGTTATTGTTACGAATGACACAACTATTATCGACCATGGTCGTGTTTTTAACTATAACTATTCTTATAGGCAGTAATATGTTATCGAAATTATCAGATTATAAATGTAAAAATGCAGATAGCATTTTGAAGCCTCCTTCAAAGTGCTATCGCCCTTTGCGTATATATAATAAATATATTCATGAGGTTGTTTATGTTGATTGTGGTAAATGTCCTGCTTGCCTTCATAAGAAATCTGTTGAGTTAACGAATCGTGTTGCGTCTGAGGTAAAGCAACATCTTTATAGCATTTTTTTTACTCTTACTTATGATAATGAACATCTTCCTATTATGGTTTTTGATGGTTCATTGTTTGTTGGTAACCATCCTGTTGATTATGATTCTTCGAAGCGTCAATATATCTATCCTACTTTGTCTGATGTTGATGATGATATTTATTCTTATCAACCTGTTAAGATGGATATTGATGGTTTTGCTTATTCCTGTAAGAAAGATATTCAGGATTGGTTAAAACGTCTTCGCATAAATCTTATGCGTTCTAAAGATTGTGTTTTGTTTCATGGTAAGAAAAAACTTTTATTTAATAAACAATTATTACATTTATCTAAAAATGAAAAGAAAATCCGTTACTTTATTTGTTCCGAATATGGACCCACGACTTTCCGTCCACATTATCACGGAATCCTCTTTACCGATAATGTCTTCGTTGCCCGATTTCTCGAGCGGAATATATCTTCGTTATGGTCGCAGTGTGATTCTTCCCGAGTTGATGTCCAATACGTCGAAGGTTCCGCTCCCCAATACGTTGCGAAGTATTGTAACAGCTTTACTCATTTGCCAAAAATTCTTCAGACTCAATTTACCCGCCCATTCTGCTTGGCTTCTAAAAACCCAATTATCGGCTCTTACAAAAGTAACCGAGAAGAAATTGCAGACATTCTCATTAACGGCACTGTTGAACATCTTGAACAAGTCAATATCAAAGACACCGTTGATTTTACCTATGTTCCTGTTTCCCACTCGTTGTTATCTCGATACTTCCCTACCCCTCAAGGGTTTGGCCTACCGTCTGATTATGATGAATTATCACTATTTGCGAAATATGAGCAACAACGTTACAAAAAAGTCTATAAAGTGAATGATAAGGGAAAACGTGTATTAGATGTTTTAGGTTCTAAAACTAACCCCCACAATCGTTTCTCTTATTTGAATAGTTTAGATTTTTCTTATCAAGATTATCGTTTCTATCGTATGGCTAAATTTTGGACTTCATGTCCCATTACTTATCCATGTCGTGTTGATGGTGTTTTGACAGGTGAAACCGCTTCTATTCTTTTGTCCCTTTCTGACTACTTTAGGTTGCTTAAACGTTTGTATAGTAATGTTAAGTTATTAACTTTGCGTGGTTTTTATCTTTCGCAAGAATGTGTTGATGACGTTTACCGTACAAAGTTCCATTTTCATCGTTCTAAGGATTTTTGGTTGCTTTCACATTACCCTGGTATTGTTAGAGAATTGCCTTTTGTTCTTAGTCGTTACGAATATGTAAACTTATATAAGTTAAATCCATGTTTTGCGCCTTTAAAGCAAATGTGCATATCTTTCGATGAACTTTACGATTCTTCTGGTACTGATTTTGGTTATTTACGTCCTGAGTTGATTAATCTTTGGAATGGTGGTGATATTGTTACCATTAACTTCCGTGAAGATTTGGTAGATTCTATTAATAAGTCTATGAAGAAAAAGAAATTTAATGAGTTATTTACAGATGTTCACTATAGTCGTTCATCTATGTCTAATATTTAATTTTTTTATTTATGAAAAGTATTTTTGCTAAACAAAAGTCTAAGGCTAATCTTCAACGAAATGCTTTTGATTTGTCCAGAAGTGATATTTTTTCCGCTTCTGCTGGTATGTTGCTACCTTGCTTTGTTGAGGAAGTAAACCCTAATGAACATTTTGAAATTACACCTTCAAGTTTCTTGCGTACTATGCCACTTAATACGGCTGCATATACTCGTTTGAAACAGAATGTGGAATTTTATTTCGTTCCTTATCGTCTTTTACTTCGTCAATTTCCACAATTTATTGTTGGAACTGATTATAAGATTTCTTCTTTTTCTCAGTTAAATATTTATAAAAGTGATATTCCTTTTCTTGATTTGCAGCCTTTGCTTTTAGCTTTGGTTAATGCTGCTAATGCTTCTACTTCTGCTGAACATTCTGTTGATGCTCTTGGCTATCCTGCTTGGCGTGGTACTTTGCGTTTGCTTGATTTGTTGGGTTATGGTGTTACTGCTAATGACCTTGTTCAGGCTGCCAAAGCTAATCCTTCTATGACATTGCGTGATATTGCTGCCGTTAAAGTCAATCCTTTTCGATTGTTGGCTTATCAAAAAATATATTATGATTTTTATCGCAACCCTTTATACGAGTTGAATAATCCTTCTGCGTATAACATTGATTCTATTTATACTCAGTCATCTGCTAATAATCATCTCCCCGTTTGGTCTGATTCAATTTCAGCCAACAATGATATGTATTTGTTACGTTACCGTAATTGGAAGAAAGACTATTTTAATGCTTTGTCTCCTTATTTTCAGGGTTCTGATTTTTTGACCGACCCTGTTACTCCTATTAATTTCCCTGGTGGTACTGGTTTTGTTGCTTCTCCTCAGTCGGACGGCAATACTTTTTCTTCTATTTATGGTTCTTCTTCTTCTGGACAATTTGGTTTTACTATAAATAACCTTCGTTCTGCTTTTGCTCTTGATAAACTTTATCGTTTAACTATTGCTGCTGGAGATGGTGATTATGCTTCTCAGATTCGTGCACATTATGGCTTTGAATTTCCACATGATTCTTATAAGTCTACTTTCCTTGGTGGTATTGATGCACCTGTTACTATTTCAGAAGTTGTTACTACTGCTACTACTGAACGTGGTGAAGCTGCTGACATCTTTGGTAAAGGTATGAGTGCTAATCGTGATAAAACTATACGTTTTGATTCTAAAGAGCATGGTGTTATTTTAGGTATTTTCTCTGTTGTTCCTGAGTGTGATTATTCAAGTATTATGTTGGATAAATTTAATACGAAGTTTTCACGTGAGGATTATTTCCAACCTGAGTTTGCCGATTTAGGTAAGCAACCTGTTTCCCCTTATGAATTTTCTACTGAATATTTTAACCCACAACAACTTTCACCTATGGGTTATATTAATCGTTATGCTGAATACAAAACTAAAGTAGATAAAGTTCACGGTGAATTTTCGCCTTCTGGTTCTCTTGATGCATGGACTACTGTTCGTCAATATAAATCCGTTTCTGGTGCTGTTACTAATTCCTTTTTCAAGATTAATCCTGCTGTTCTGGACAAAATTTTTGCTCAGGTCTACGATGGTTCAGAAGTTTCTGACCAATTTTTAGTTGATTTTCAGTGTTTAGTTACTGCAGTTCGTCCCATGTCTGTGTCTGGTGAGCCTGCACTTTAAATGTTTATTATATGAATAGAAGTGAATATTTTAAAGGTCGTTATCATTCTGATAATGTTTCCGTTGTTTTGCCTTTATCTCCATTGGATTCTTATAATCCTATGGATATAGAAGTTTCCGAAACTATGTTTCCTTTAGATAAGTTCGGTCGTTTGTCTGATTTGTTAAGCCGTATGTTGCAAACTGATTCTACTTTGGAGCGAAATCAGCTTCTCTCTTTGCTTGATGATACTTCTACTCCTGTTGGAAAAGAGTTTGCACGTCTTGATGATGAAACTAAGATGCAATTACTTAAACCTCGTTGTGTTCAGTCTTTCGTTGAGATAGAGCGTTATTCTGAGTATGTTTCCGATTTCATCGAAAAGAATAATGTTAAGGTTTCTACAGAGTCTACAGAGCCTACAGCGTCTACAGCGTCTACAGAACCTATAGAGCCTATAGAACCTAATGTTTAATTCTCTTCCTCCTAATGTTGTCCAGCCTGTTGGGCTGGACGCATTTTGTACTTATTGGCTTACAGAATTACTCATTATGGGTTATTTTTGTTCTACTAGTTATGTTATAAATCTTAAAGATATTAGTTATGTTGCAACAACTTGTAGTGAATATCAAATTAAATAGATGTTCTTTTGGTTTTTCTCCTGTTTTACTTGTTTGTCCCTTTAGTGCTTCTAAAGATGTTCGTTCTACTAATAAAACTAATAAAGAGATGAATGATGCTAATAATGAGCTTCAAATTAAGCTCTGGAATGAGCAAAAGGAATATGACTATCAGAAATGGAAGGAAACTAATGAGTATAATACTCCTGCTGCTCAAAAGCAACGTTATTTGGATGCAGGTATTAATCCAACTTTGGCTTTATCCAATCTAACCAGCGGTTCTGCTGCTTCTACTGCTGGTGGTCAGTCTACACCTCATACTACTGCAGCAACTTTTGAATCTCCTGCCCAGGCTCGTCTTGGTACTGCTCAGAATCTTTTGAATGTCGGTTCTACAATTTCTGAGCTTTATAAGAATTATCAACAATCTCAGCAAACAGCTATTCAAAATCAGTGGCTTAATGCTGAAAAAGCTGTTAATCTTGGTAAAGAGATTAATAGTTCTGCCCTCATTTCTGAGGGTGTTTATTCTGCTAAACGTGCTAATCGTCTTGGTGATTTGGCTTTTAATGCTAATCTTCAGGAACAAGAAGAACGTGCTAATTATCAAATGCACCTCGCTTTGAATGAAGCTGCCAAAGGTACTATCTTGGAGTTGCAGAAAGACTCAATGGACTATTATAACAAATTTATACAGCCTTCCGAATGGCAAAAGATACAAGTTGATATGAAAACTGCTTTGTCTAATGCTTTGTCTAATTATATCAATGCTAAAGCTAATGATAGAAATTCTCGTACTTCTTCACGTCTTGCTACTTCTCAAATTGAGCTAAATAAAGAGACTATTAAACAAATTAAGGCTAATATTGGTAATACTATTGAAGATACACAGACTAAGAAGTTTTGGAATAACTTAAATAGTGACCAGCAAGATTTAATTGTTAAAAAGATGGTTGCTGAATATAACAAAGTTTCTGCCGAAGCTGGTGAAACTACTGTTAATACTTTCCTTGCTCCCTTTAAAGTTGGTGCTTCTTTTATTCCTCGTTAGACAATATTATTGTTTTGTTCACGTTATATTGATATGTTACGAAAATTATTTGTTTTATTGGTTATTATTTTTGTTGTGTTTGTGTGTTTTGTATCATATCTGGTCTATGGTTCACACCGTGCTTATATGAAGCAACAACAAAAAATTGAAGCTGAATCAGAATATTATATTCATCGGCTTGATTCTCTACAACGTTTGAGAAAGTAAATATTTCCTTTGATTCGCGCGTACGTCTTTTTGATGTGCGTGCGTTTTTTTATCTGCTTTTAGGACGTGGAGAGGGTCCCCGAACGCCTGAGGGGAGAGGGCGTTGCCCTCTGGCTCAATACCTCGCCTAAACTTCGTCCGCGGCTCTGTCACTCCGAATTGATGCCGTACGTTCCTTCGCGTGCGCGGGAGCGCCCATGAAAAACACCGCCGCCCGGCGTTAGGGCTCGCCGAAGGCAGTTTCCACGTTTTGTTTTCTGTTTTTTTATCATCAGTTTTCCTAACGGCAAATGCTTCCGACATTTGCAGACCCTTGTCCTTTATATGAAAACTGACACAAAGGCTTTTTTTGCTATTTCTAACTTTACATTTCACGTGAAACATTGTTAAATGTAAGTTAAATTTTGTAATCATAATGTCCATTAATCTCTAAAAAGAGAACTAAGAAATTAGGAATAAAAGATATATATTTATTATACGAGAACACATAAGAAAATAGAAAAAACAGCAAGGAATAAACTTACTTGCCTGATTCATTTCGAATAGTTTAGTTTTGTTATAAGCTTTTTTTATTTTTGTAAGCGAAAAAAAATAAAATTAATTTTGCTTTATGTATGAATTATCGTATCTTTGCAAAAGATAAGCTGCGCTCGGCAGATATTCAAGCAAGCTTGATGTTCTCTGCAATTTTACAGCATAAACCCTAAACAGAAATAAGTATATGATTACATTTCCTTGCGCCAAGATAAATCTTGGACTTAATATCGTAAGTAAGCGTCCGGATGGTTATCATAATCTTGAAACCGTCTTTTATCCCATACCTCTTACCGATGCACTTGAAATCAAGTACATGGATGAGAAATTTCCAAGTGAGTCACCCTGTGACCTTAAAATCACAGGAAATGATGTCGACTGTAATGAAGAAGACAATCTTGTGATAAAAGCTTATCAGCTCTTGGCTGCCGACTTCCAGTTGCCTCGTGTTCATGCACATCTCGTGAAGCGCATTCCCACACAGGCTGGTTTGGGAGGCGGTTCTTCCGATGCAGCCTATATGATTCGCCTTTTGGATGAGCGTTTCCGACTGAATATTGGTATACCTGAGATGGAACGTTATGCAGCCAAATTAGGTGCTGACTGTGCTTTTTTCATCACCGCTGACCCTTCTTATGCCGAAGGAATTGGTGATGTACTGATGCCTGTCGATGTGCCTGGCGCTGGTCTTGGCGGTTACTATCTGGCTGTGGTAAAGCCCTCAGTAGCAGTAAGTACGCGTGACGCGTATGCAGCCATTGTACCAAAGACTCCGGCAAAGTGCTGCAGAGATATTGTCAGACAACCTATCGAGACGTGGAAAGATGAGCTGGTAAACGACTTTGAGGCTCCTATCTTTGCTATGCATCCTGAGTTGGCTGCCATCAAACAGAGCTTGTATGATGCTGGCGCTGTGTATGCTGCCATGAGCGGAAGCGGAAGTGCCCTCTTTGGTATTTTCCGTGAACAACCCACAGGCTTGGAGAAAGAATTCGAAGGTATGTTCTGCCTGGTGATGAAGCTGTAATTCCAGTTTCCCTATGGTAGGGAAAAGCCCCCTACTCTTTCAAGCTTGCTAAATTTCTCTATTTAATAAAAACAAGAAATTATTTGTTAATCAGATAGTTATGAACGAACAGACACATCAGAAACTGATGGAGATAAAGCGATCTTTCAGGTTGCTTATGAGTGGCCCCACCTCACAGTCGATGCGCGATAAAGGCATAGAATATAAGATCAACTGGGGTGTTCCCTTTGTAGAACTCAAGAAGATGGCGACGGAATATGGCAAGGATTATGATCTGGCTATAGAGTTGTGGAAGGAAAACATCCGTGAATGCAAGATATTGGCTACACTTATCATGCCTGCAGAACAGATGCTCCCAGAAATTGCTGATTTATGGATGGAACAGGTTGCTGGGCAGGAAATGGCGGAAATGCTGGCGTTCAATCTGTTGCAGTATGTCGACTATGCGCCTGTAATAGCCTATCAGTGGATAGCCTCAGACAAGCCTCTCTACGAGATTGCCGGTTATCATATTCTCTCGCGCCTGTTTGCTGCCAAACGAGAGGCCAACGAACGGGGCATCAACGAGTTTCTCGACCAGGCAGCCATTGCGCTGCAAGGTGACAACATGGGTGTAAAACATGCAGCAGCCAACTGTGTGATGCGCTTTGCCGACATGGATGAAAGCTATGACACCATCGCTCAGAATGCGTTGAAAGGTATCTTATTCTGATTATTATAGATCTATATCTTTCGCTCAGAGAATCGTGGGAGCGAAAACGGGAAAATTATCTTTCGCTCCCATAAACATCATTCTTACAGGTAGGAAACATCACACTTAGATGGAAAAAGTGGCAGGCTCATGGACTCAACATCGTCTTAATGCTCTTTCTGATTCAAGAAGAAGCGTTTGTATTCATTCTCAAAGTTGGGAGTAAAGATATTCTTTCCGATATTCTTGCTGATCTCCTCTTTGCTCCAGAAGCGTCCGCCTGCCAACTCATCCTTGTCAGGACAAACCGGTCCGTCGTAGACGCAGCGATGAACGTAAACCAGTTCTTTCTCCTTCAGACTTTCGAATACATAATGTCCCATGCTGACGGGCTCATAGTCGGTCATTCCCAATTCCTCTCTCACCTCTCTGCGAAGCGCTATTTCTACGCTCTCGCCCAGGTCGACATGTCCTCCACATGCAGTGTCCCATTTGTCGGGCTGGATGTCCTTCCAGGCAGGACGATGCTGCAGGTAGAGTTCTCCCCTGCTGTTGAATACATGCAGATGGACCACAGGGTGCAGTATTTTGCATCCATCATGAGCATGTCCGCGACTGATGGCACCGAGGATGTTTCCCTGTTCGTCGACGATGGGAAACTGCTCTTCCTCGTTGTCGTGATGCTGATTGATTACTTTAGATTCTGTCACAACTAAAAAGTTTATGAATGTTGTTATTGTTTCATTATAATGTTCCATACTCTTCAGAGTATCGCAGCATCTGCTCTGTGTAGCTCTCAGTGTAGTCTAAAAGCACATCTACAGGATTGCCTTGGTCGTCATGAAGGATTGTCATCTTCGGATTGATGAATCCCTTATAGGGCACCAGGTTAAGCAACTCGTATCGCTGTCTGATTTCGTGATGCAGCTTTCGGTCGATGTTGACAGCATACTCTTCCACGAGACTGCGAGCAGCCTCGAAGTCACCCTCGCTCTTGATGCGCTGAATTTCGGCAAGCAGTGTTCCGAAAGCATTCCTCAGTACGGCATAATCAGTGATCTGCACATAGGTCTTGCCCTCACGCTGAACGAGCGATACAGCTCCTTGTGAATGATGAAGAGTCCACCAGGCGATGAGTGCACGGTTGCGCATGTGAGCCTCCTCTATCTTGTCGCCTTCCTTGATACGGATGGTTTGAGTGAGCAGACCGTTCATCAGATATGTATAATACTGTGCCTTGTAGGCTTCTGCGTCGGGAAGGAGTCCCAGTTCCACCAGCTTCTCATCGGCCATATAATACAAGCCGAAAAGGTCGGCACGTGCTTCCTCGATGGTATTGCCGTAAGCCTTGAGGGCATCAGGGTCGGTTCCTGGCAGCAGTTGACCGCTGCCGTGTCCCAAGCATTCATGCAGGTCGGTATGCAAGTCGTCCGTCAGGTCGGAATACTTCTCTATCATGGCGAGAGTATCCTTGTCGATGACAAACTCCTCGTCGAATCCGTTGCCATGAGCAGCCTTATTGTACGCCTCGGTCAGATTTCCTATCGTGACACTCTTTGAACCATAGGTCTGTCTTATCCAGTTGGCATTGGGCAGGTTGATGCCTATTGCCGAGGCGGGATATTCATCACCTCCGAGCATGGCTGCACAGATGACGTTGGCAGTGACGCCCTTTACCACAGGCTTGCGGAAGCGTGGGTCAACAGGCGAATGGTCTTCAAACCACTGGGCATAGCTGCTGATGGTCTGGGTTCGCTTTGTGGCCTCGAGATCTTTGTATTCAACGATTCCCTCCCAGGTACCCTTCAGTGCCAGTGGGTCGCCATACACCTCAATGAAGCCGTTGACGAAGTCGACCATACCCTCCTGCTGTTCTACCCAGGCTATGCTGTAGCGATCGAAAACAGCCAAGTCGCCCGTATGGTAGTATTTCAGCAGCAGGTCGATGACATGACGTTGCTGTTCGTTCTCGGCATACTTCTGAGCCTTGCGGAGCCATGAAGATATTTCGCGGATGGCCTCACCATACATGCCGTTCTCAGCCCACACCAGCTCTATCATCTCTCCATTGCGCTTGGTGAGCTTGGAGTTCAGTCCGTACGAGGGAGCCTCTTCGTTGCCCTTTTCCTTCATTTTGGCATAGAATCGCTCCACCTCAGCCTGCGTCACATTCTCATAGAAGTTGCAAGCCGATGTCTTCACCAAGTCTTCGCCGTCAGTCTGGTTAACACGTTTGGGCAATACCGAGTCGTCAAAGATCACCGGTACGAGCTCGTCGAGCAGGTCTTCCTTAGTCTCTCCTCTCTTCAGTGGCAGCAGTTTTTCGTCCATGCCGTCGATGAGTTGATAGAAGTACTCCTCGCTGAAGTCGGGCTTCATCTTCTCGCAACCATAGTGGTGATAGATGCCGCTTGAGAACCATACTCTTTTGAGATAGACAACGACTTTCTGAAACTCGTCACTCTCAGCCTCCTCGCGAACCTTATAATATAGGTATAAGGCCTCGAGGGTTTTGCGTATGCGCAGGTTGTACTTACCCTGCTGGTCGAAGGTGATGTCGCGTCCCATCAGAGTGGCTTTGGCCAGACAGAAGATGTACAGTTTCTGAGAGAGCGAAAGGCTCTCGAAACCATTCAGGCGATAGCGCAGCATTTGCAGGTCGGCAAAGCGCTCGTCACTATACTTAAACTGATTGTCGTGCATGATGTGATGTTGATGTTCTTATTTTTTCTTCTTCTCTTTCTTCAGTTCTGGGTGTAGATGAAGGTATTCCATGCGGAAGTCGCGTGGAGTGGTGCCATTCTGTTTATAGAAAGCTGAATAGAAACTCTGACGGTTGGCAAATCCCACCATGGAAGCAACATCCTCCATGTTGAGTTTCAGGTAGCGGCGGTCGATGAGTATCGACATGGCCTCGTCGATTCGGTACTTGTTGATGAGTGTGGCATAGTTCATGTGGAACTTCACATTACATACAGCCGACACATATCGGCTGTTGGTGTTCAGGTCCTGTGCCAGTTTCTTGGCCGAATAGTCCTTGTCCATAAACTTCCTCTGGATGAGCAGAATGTTCAGTATCTTGGTGTGCAATTCATCCAGTATATCGGGATTGATGCTTTCCTGATAGCTTGCCCCCGACTCTTTGTATTCTCTGATATTATATTTTGCCATATTTGTTTTGTATGTTTATTCATCATTAGTCTGTACGATAAAAACCATGGATTTCACCCGTAGTGACCCGTTGTTTTGTAACGTACGTACGAAAGTTTTACATTTAGGCTTGCAAAAATAATGAATTTATCCCATTTTATCAAATATCTTGCTTATTTTTTATAAAAAAATCATTACCTTTGCCAGAAATTATCATAAAAATGCAAATAAGCGACCTATTGAGAAACTACTACGGATATGATTTCTTCCGACCCAACCAGGAAGCGATCATCCGTGAGGTGATGCAGGGCAACGACTGTCTTGTGCTGATGCCGACAGGTGGAGGCAAGAGTATCTGCTATCAGATTCCAGCCCTTGCCTTGCCAGGAACGGCTGTCGTTGTCTCGCCGCTTATCAGTTTGATGCACGACCAGGTGGAAACGCTCAAGGCCAACGGTATCGCTGCCGCCGAGCTGAACAGCAACAACGACTCCACCGATGAGATGATCATACGCCGCAGATGTATGTCGGGTGACCTGAAACTGATTTATGTCTCGCCCGAAAAACTGATCAGCGAGATACCTTTCCTGTTCAGCAACATCAAGATCTCGCTATTTGCCATCGATGAGGCCCACTGCATCAGCCAGTGGGGACACGATTTCAGACCCGAGTACTCGCAGTTGGGAACCATCAGAGAGCATTTCGCCCATGTGCCCATCATTGCCCTTACAGCCACTGCCGACAAGATAACACGACAGGACATCGTGAAGCAACTGCACCTGAATGGCAAGACATTCGTCAGCAGTTTCGACCGTCCCAACCTGAGTCTTTCGGTGAGACGCGGCGGAACCAAACAGGAGAAACTGCATTATATCTATAGATTTATCAACGGCCATCCTGGCGATGCAGGCATCATCTATTGTCTTTCGCGCAAGAATACTGAGATGGTGGCGATGGAGCTAAAGAAGAAAGGTATCAATGCCGCGGCTTATCATGCAGGTCTGAGCACAGAGGAAAGGGCTTCGGTGCAGGAACGATTCAAGATGGACCAGGTGCAGGTGGTATGCGCCACCATAGCCTTCGGCATGGGTATAGACAAGGGAAATGTGAGATGGGTCATCCACTACAACCTCCCCAAGAGCATTGAGAGTTTCTATCAGGAGATAGGCCGAGCCGGACGGGATGGGGCTCCTGCCGACACGGTATTGTTCTACTCGATGGCAGACGTCATCCAACTGCGTTCCTTTGCGGAGGAAAGCGGACAGAAAGAGGTGAACATGGAGAAACTGAAGCGTATGCAGGAATATGCCGAGTCGAGGGTATGCAGACGAAGAATCCTGCTCAACTACTTCGGCGAGGAAGCCACCCACGACTGCGGACATTGCGATGTGTGTGCCCATCCGCCACAGACCTTCGACGGAACAGTGCTGGTGCAGAAAGCCCTCAGTGCTGTGGTGCGTGCCGGCGAGAAGATACATATCGGTACCTGCATAGATATCTTGCGTGGAACACACTCGCCTGCTGTCGTGAAGAACCACTATGATGCCCTGAAGACCTTCGGTGCAGGAAGAGACCATCTCGCACGCGACTGGCAGGACTATCTGTTGCAAATGTTGCAGATGGGATTCTTCGAGGTGGCTTACAACGAGCATGGAGCGATGAAGGTTACTCCTCAGGGATGGCGTGTGCTGAAGGGTGAGATGCCCGTGCAGTTGGTACTACTGCAGAAAAAGACAGACGAGATACCCGTGGTCCATGCACGAAAGGTGTCGTCGAAGAAGCCGAAGGCTGCAGAAGGGTCGCTCTTTGAAAGATTGCGGCAACTTCGCAAACGGCTTGCCGACGAACAGGGCTATCCTCCTTACATCGTGCTCTCCGACCAGTCGCTGCACGAACTTGCTTCCGTCAAGCCGCGCACCATGGAGCAATTTGGAATGATCCATGGTATCGGCGAGTACAAACGTAAGAAATATGGCGAGATCTTCCTGAAGGAAATCAGAAAGGTAGACAGACAGGAAGGAGAAATGTTCTGAACCCAAAGACAGTTGAAGATTTTAAAACATAAAGATATACGATTATGAAGTTTATAGGAATCATTCCAGCCCGCTACGCTTCTACGCGTTTCCCGGGCAAACCATTGGCACTGCTGGGTGGCAAACCTGTCATTCAGCATGTTTACGAGAAGGTGGCTGCCGTGCTCGAGGCTGCTTATGTCGCCACTGACGACGAGCGCATCTATGATGTTGTGAAATCGTTTGGCGGTCAGGTGGTGATGACACGCACCGACCACAAGAGCGGTACCGACCGTATAGAGGAAGCTATCGAAAAGATAGGAGGCGAATGGGACGTGGTGGTAAACGTTCAGGGCGATGAGCCCTTTGTGGCAAAGAGCCAGCTCGACACCATCTGCCATTGTTTTGACGATCCTACCACACAGATAGCCACACTCGGAAAACCTTTCGAGAGTATGGAGGCTGTACAGAATCCCAACAGTCCGAAAATCGTAGTCGACAATATGGGCTTCGCCATGTATTTCTCGCGCAGTGTCATCCCTTATGTACGAGGAAAAGAAAAGTCTTCCTGGCTCACTCACTACCCTTTCCTGAAGCATCTTGGCATTTATGCCTATCGCAAGGACGTACTGCGTCAGATTACCCAACTGCCACAAAGCTCGCTTGAGATAGCCGAAAGTCTGGAACAGTTGCGGTGGTTGCAGAATGGCTTCAAGATAAAGGTGGGAACCACTGATGTTGAGACCGTTGGCATTGATACACCACAGGACCTTGAGCGTGCTGAGGAATTCTTGAAAACACAGCTTCTCTAACTTCTGAACCCAGCGAAAGTTATTAGTAAATGAATATATCTCGTTTCGAACATAATGTAGAGCAGTTTATTGCCCGGCATCAGTTGCTGGACAAGGACAAACCATGCCTTATAGCCTTGTCGGGAGGTGCCGACAGCGTATCGCTGTTGTTGGCGCTTCTCCATCTGGGCTATAAGACAGAGGCCTGTCATTGCAACTTCCACCTTCGTGGCAGCGAGTCGGTACGCGATGAGCAGTTCTGCGTCTCACTCTGCGAACGTCTTGGCGTGCCCCTACATCGCATACACTTCGATACAGAACAGTATGCCTCGCTCCATAAGGTAAGCATCGAGATGGCGGCTCGCGAACTGCGTTATCGCTATTTCGAGCAGCTCATCCAGGACTTGGAGGCGCAGGGTGTCTGTGTGGCTCATCATCGCGACGACAGCGTGGAGACGCTCCTCATCAACCTGATAAGGGGCACGGGCATCAACGGACTGACAGGCATCGCTCCTCGAAACGGACACGTACTGCGTCCGCTGCTCGATGTGAGCCGTGAGGATATTCTGGAGTATCTGTCTCTGCAGCAACAGGACTATGTGACAGACAGTACCAACCTGGTCCCCGATGTGGTGCGCAACAAAATCAGACTGCAGGTTCTGCCCCTGCTTCGCACCATCAATCCTTCGGTTTCCGACAGCATTGCCACTACGGCAACCCATCTGGCTGAAGCCAACAAGATGCTCATTGCAGCCTTGTCGGACAGCCGTCTTACCCAGACCGACAGCAAGGGTATCACAACCATTAGCAAGGAGGAATTGCTGTCGAAGGCAAGTCCTGAGTTTGTGCTCCACGCCCTGCTCTCTCCCTATCACTTCCAGGGAACCTCTATCCTGGAAATCCTTAACAGTATAGATGCTGTAGGCAAAAGATGGCAATCGTCTACACATCAGGTGGTTATCGATCGTAATGCTATTCTCATCAAAGCCTTGGAGAAGGGCAAGCAGTCTTGTGCTCTCAAGATACCGGAAACGGGTAAATACAGTTGTGCAGAAGGACAACATATCAAGGTGGAAAGCCATGCCAAAACTCCAGACTTCTGTCCGAGCAGGAAACCGATGGTGGCAACCCTTGATGCCGACAAAGTAGAGTTTCCTCTCACCTTAAGAAGGACCATCCCTGGCGACCGTTTCCGCCCTTTCGGTATGAAAGGAAGCAAACTGGTAAGCGACTTCTTAACAGACATCAAGTGCAATGCCTTCGAGAAGGAAGAACAGTTGGTGGTAGAGGATGCCAGTCAGCGCATCGTATGGTTGATAGGCAGAAGAACCGCTGATGACTTCCGCATTGATGACTCCACAAACCAGATACTACAAATAGAATATATATCAACATGAATTTCATCAGTAATCACTTCGTCAGCATTAGCCTTTTGCTGTGCATTGTGGTGCTCTTGTTTCACATACGTGATCTTCGCCATAAGCTCAGACGTTTGTCTGCGATTGTGAGGCGACTCCACCTTCAGGAACGTACGCTCCTATCGGAACTGGAAAACAAACCGCAGGCCAAACTCAGCAAGGAGGAAAGTCTCTTTGTACGTATCTGTCAGTTGATGGATGAAGATAAGCCTTATGCCAGTCCCGACTTTAAGCCCGAAGACCTTGCTGCGAGCTTAGGTACCAACCGCACCTATCTGGCCAATGCCATCAAACGTTATGGAGGCGGACTCACCATTAGCCAGTTTATCACGCGTTATCGACTGCGCTATGCCTCACAACTGCTCGAAAGAACCGACCTCGACCTGAGTGTCAATGACGTATCACAGATGGCGGGCTTCTCGTCGCGCTCTACTTTCAACAGACAGTTTGCCCTCTTCTTCAATGACACACCGTCAGACTATAAGGACATGCTGTCGCGCCAACGAGCAGGTGAGACACCCTCCAAATGAGAGAAAACTTTAGAAAAATAAGAGAGAGAAGAGAATCCCGAGAGATAAGCCACGTTTTCGAGTTTGTCCTTGGGATTCTTCCGCATCAGTTCCTTGGCCTTCGACACACGCAAGCCCGAAACCCACTCGCTGAAGTTCACGCCATAAGTCTCCTTGAGAAAGCGTGAGAGATAGGTGTGGTTGGTTCCCACATAGGTGGAAAGAGAATCGAGGGTAAGGTTGGGTTCGGTATATTTCTCCCGGGCAACCCAGACTTTCAGTTTGCTCTCCAACAGGTGATACACCACTTTGCTGTGGGTTATTTCCGGCTGACAGACGGACTTCTCCTGTTCTTCCCATTCCATATAGGCTTTTTCTATGTCGCCATAGGGCTGACAGTGATTCAGGAAACTGATGACAACGAAGAAATTGAAGACCAAAGCATAGCATTGGAAAAAGAAGTTGAACCATATTCCCTGGAAAATAGAAATAAATGCCAGCAGGCCATATACCACCATGAGTAAGATGAGTCGGTTGGTCCATGCCACAAATCTGCGTTTATCGTCAGCGAAATAGTTGGCCATCACCTTGTCATTGTGCAGGTAAAGTTTGCGGAACTTATAAAGGAAACTTACGATGTATTCGATAAGCAGGAACGAGATGAATGCTGCAATTCCCCATCTTATCTTCTCGAACAGTGGCAACATTGACAAGGCGCTTATCGCTATGACTCCCACCCATCTGAAGGCATCCGTCAACAGCCGGCGACGGGTAAGATAGTGATGGTCCAGAAGATTGCAGAGCGCATAGTTGAATATAATGTAGAGCAGATAAATGGCGATGATTTCGTTGTAAATATCCAACACATCGGGCTTGGTAAACCTATCATCGAAAGTGATGCCCCAAAACATAATGTTGAGGCTCATAACAAGATAGCCTGCCGCCAAAAGACTCTTTGAACGTCGGTAAGGTTGGTAAATATTGTTGGCTGGTGCCTTAAAGAAGAGAAGAAACAGTCCGAAAATCAGACTTGCCACTCCTATGCACAGCAAAAAATCTTGGTAAAACAAGTTGGGTGACATCATATTGGTAGGTTTTGTTTATAACTTATCTTGCAGAGATCTTTTGATAATCTTTTGCTAATCTTTTGCAAAGTTACACAAATTATCCGAAAAGCTTTATCATAATTCAAAAAAGATGTTTCAAAAATGCAAAATTCTGATTATCAGTTATAACAAACCGTTATTTTGGGCTTTTGACTATCATTTTTTGACGTGATGGCATGGATGAAAAGGTGTTTTTTTAAGATTTTACAAATCACAAAGAATTGTTTCTTTCATATTACAAGCCTTTTTTGTTAATGTTGATTATCTTTGCATTACATTAAAAGTGCTCTAATAAGGACTTGACTCATACGATGGATGTCATAAAGTTTACAAGGTTTTTTAGTTAAGTAAGTATTATGTGATTCTTTAGGTGACAGATAATAGTATAAGTATGTTTTCAAGGTATGCAGAACTCAATCGAGATGATTGGGTTCTGTTTTTTTAATACTACATCTTCTTTTTATGGTCAGTGCACATCATCTGTTAATATTCTCATCGGGTATTAAAGTCATAGATAAACTTTTTGAGGAAAAACTTGCAAAGATGTTATTTTTTTATAACTTTGTATTTACCTTTATGATATGAGAAGCTACACCTTATTTATATCATCTCAAATTGCGCTGCAAGTACGAAGAGTTGGATGAAGAGACAAATCTTTCATAAGGTGTGTTGAAATATCCTCAACACATGAGCCACCACAAAGATATACGCACATCAGAGAACGTAGAATCTCACTATATTGATAACCAAACAATGTGCATCTCAATCCCAAGGTGGAATCTATGGTTTGAGCTAAAAGAGCATCAAATTGCTCCATAATCGAAAAAATTCCCCCAAAAGGAGTGAGTTTCTCAGATTTTATTTGTACTTTTGCCATGTCATTCAGAGTTTTATTTGTTATTTATTTTGCAACACTAAGATAAGTGAAATTTCTGACATGACAAATCCTGAGCAACTTATTGTAGCTCAGGTGCTTATAAAAAATATTAAATTATAGTGTTGCGGAAATAAGGTTCAAGAAATGATGAGAAGAAAATGGAATCATATAACATTGGCATTTTTGCAGCTTGCCTTATCCGCTACCATCGGCTTCACATCCTGCTCACAAGGCAAAGCTGAGAAAAACTTACACTCTGCCTACTATTGGAGCACTACATGGCAATTGGACAGCAACAAGATGAACTTCATCCAAAAGCACCACATTAATCGTATCTACGTGAGATACTTCGATGTGGTAAAGAATACAGACGGAGAAATCATGCCCAATGCTACCCTACATTTCAACACTTTTGAAGAAAATAGAAACGGGAAAACACATGAATCTCTGATACCGGAAGGCATCGAAATAATACCCGTTGTTTATATCGTCAACGATTGTTTGA
>ERZ1023654.67-NODE-67-length-42889-cov-14.401387_pt1 | contig 42889 bp, 36 predicted proteins | sample MGYA00380338_ERZ1023654 | MGnify/ENA primary metagenome ERZ1023654 (study PRJEB33179, sample SAMN07448980) | human gut metagenome | biome: Human-gut; feature: Human associated habitat; material: Faeces | host: Homo sapiens | place: India: Bhopal | collected...
CGCATTGGACTCTTATCTTATATTGTCTGAAACAAGCTCATCCTTTGTCCACCGCATCGCGAATGGCGTCGATGATGAAGTCGACGTCGTCGTCGGTGACCAATGGGCCCGACGGCAGGCACAGGCCGGTCTTGAACAGGCCCTCACTCACGCCGTTGACATAAGCCGGCGAATCGGTGTAAACCGGCTGGCGGTGCATGGGCTTCCACAATGGTCGCGACTCCACGTTGCAGGCGTCGAGCCACAGGCGCAGAGCCTCAACGTTGTCGTTTGGCTCACAGTCGGTGCGTGCCTGACTCGCCTGGTGAATCACTCCGGCGGCCCCGCCCACGGCACCTTTCACGGTAGCCTTGTAAGCCTGGTCTTGATTCTTTATCCTCACCTCAGGTGCTATCAGCACGGTGTTGAGCCAATAGTTGCTTCGGCTGTCAGCGCCCGTCTCCTCGTGGAAGGTGAAGCCCTCCATGCCCCGGAACGCCTCGGCGTAGCGATGGGCAATGTGCCTATGCCAAGCCACGTGCTCACGCAACACGGTGAGCTGTCCGCGGCCTATGCCGGCGCACACGTTGGACAGACGGTAGTTGTAGCCTATGTGCTCGTGCTGATAGTAGGGGTAGCCCTCGCGTGCCTGTGTGGCGTAGAACATCACGCGGTCGCGCGTGGCCGCGTCGGGACATACGAGCGCTCCACCGCCCGACGTGGTTATCATCTTGTTGCCGTTGAACGAGAGCACGCCAAACTCGCCAAACGTGCCGCACACCTGTCCGCGATAGCGCGAGCCCAGTCCCTCGGCGGCGTCTTCCACGAGAGGAATGCCATACTTGTCGGCCACGGCCTTGATCTCGGCTATCTTCGCCGGCATGCCATAGAGGTAGACCACGATGATGGCCTTCGGCAGGCGCCCCGTCCTGCAAAGACGGTCGCGGATGGCCTCTTCGAGCAGTTCTGGGTCCATGTTCCACGTCTCCGGCTCAGAGTCGACAAACACGGGAGTGGCACCGAGGTAGCGCACCGGATGCGACGACGCGCAGAACGTGAAGCTCTGGCACAGCACCTCGTCGTCGGGACCCACGCCGAGGGCCACGAGGGCAAGGTGCACGGCAGAGGTGCCCGAAGCCAAGGCCACGACTTGCTTGCCTGTAAGGCAAGACCTGTCGAGGGCGTCTGGCCACAACTTGTCGGGGTCGCTCTCGTGAGCCTGGATACACTGCGGATAAGGCTCTTTCCCTATCTTCTCTTCCCATTCCGCCTGGCAAGGCGAGACGGCGAAGCGTCCCAGTTCTTGCTCAAAGGCGTTGACATTGGGACCAAGGGGCACCACCCAGTTGGTGTCGAAAGCCTCTTTCACGTATTTCATCTCGTTGCCCGACATGTGGGCGAGGCACAATATGACGCGTTTGTCTCTTCTTTCCATATTCTTGATTTGTTTTATTCTCGTTATTCGTATTATATCCACTCTCCTCCGTACATCATCTTCCGTCCCAATACGGTGCAGACGATCATCTCCAGGTCCTTGAAGAAAGAATAGTGGCTGAGATAATACAGGTTGACCCGAATATTGTCGGGAAAGATAACCTTGTCGTTGTAGTCCATGATATTATGGATGTCGTTATCCCTTAAGTGTTTAGCAAACAGTTTGATAAGCATTATTATATATTCTATTTTGTCTGCTACCATAGTTATTCTAATATTATTTATATAGACCTGGCTTCACTCGCAAAATTACGCCAAATCCGCGACATCCGCAAATTCTTTTCAATGAAATTGCTTGCGTAATGCATAGGGGTGGGATGCCGGCCCTGGCATGTCCTTCATGCAAACGCATCAGACGAACCGGCACAATTGTAAAATATTATTATCCGATTAAATTAATGTCATTTAGCGTATTGCAGGGGCCGGTCATCAACCTTTCATTATTTCCAAATAAATCTCGTTGTGCGGCAATTCCTCCACCAACCTCACGCGGCTGGCCGACAACGCGCTGCGATACGAGACCACGTTGTCGCACGACACGGTCTCGAAAAGTCTCAAACCGATGCCGAAGCCCACCTCATTGAGCAGGCGGTTCATCATGGTGCCAAGTTTCACCCCATCACGTCCTTGTAGAACTCTATCTGGCACCGCTGCACGTAGCCACGCTCGAAGCGCGAGACTATCATGGGACGCGCCTCACGAGCCATGCGCTGTCGCGCCTCGTTGTCGGTGGCCATCAGTTTCATGGCGTCGTAGAGGGCGGCAGCGTCTCGTGGCGGCACCACGAGACCGTTTTTGCCGTTTTCCACTATCTCGCGAGAACCGTTGATGTCGGTCACCACCGATGGCAGGCCCATGGCCCCGGCCTCAAGCACCACATTGGGGAATCCCTCGCGATACGACGGCATGACAAAGCTGTCGGCCTCGGCATAAGCGCTCACCAAGTCGTCGCCGCGCTTTGGTCCAGGCGTCTCTATCGCGTCCATGGCATCGATGATCCGACGCGTGCCTTGGCTCAAGGGGTCAAGCTCGGTCTCATAGTTGCCCACCAACACGAGCCTTGTGGCTGGCTGTTCCTCATGCAACCGCGCGAAAGCCTCCACAAGCTCGTTTATGCCCTTTTCGCCCACGATGCGGCCCACGAAGAGAAAGGTGAACGCGCCAGAGGCCGCTTGCGCGCCAAGGCGCGATGGGTCAAACCGCTCAATGTCCACACCCTTCACGTTGCCATGCCCGAGCACGCGCATGGGCTTGCTGGTGATGCCGCCATGCTGTAGGTCGTGCATCACGCCCTTGCCCTCTGGTATGACGTGGGTGGCGCAGGCGCAAGTTATGCGGTCGGTCATCATCAGCAGCCGACGCTTCAGGCCAGTGGCCGTGGGCCACACCAGTCCGGTGAAGGTATGCACGCGCACCGGCACCCCGGTCAGCCACGCCGCTATCATGCACAGCAGTCCGGCCTTGGGCGTCATGGAGTGGACCACCCACGGGCGTTCCTTGGCCATGACGATGACGAGCCTCACGAGCGACACCAGGTCGGCCACGGGCGATATGCGGCGGTGCATGGGCACCGCCACGCAGTGGAACCCGTCGTCATGGCGCAGGCTGTCGAGTTCCGGACCAGGCGACGTCACGGCCACCATGTCGTAGCCCATCGCCCTCATCTTCACCATCACGTCGCGGCAGAAGGTCAGCGACTGCGCCGACGTGACGGCCCTTAATATCTTTTTCTTGTTTCTCATGTTTTATATGGTTGCTGCATCGTCCATGGTGCAGGGGCCGCAAATGTCACCGCATTGACGTGTACACCGCCTGGTAACGCTCTGCGGTATTGGCTATGTCGAACTGGCGGGCGCGCTGCCAACACTTGTCGGCCACGGCATCGTAATAGGCGCGGTCGTCGTGGAGGCGCGTCAGCTCATCGGCCACGGCCCTGGCATCGCTCTCGGGGAAGAGCACGCCCCAGCCCTTGGTCACCTCGCGCAAGCCGTTAACGTCGGATGCCATGAAAGGCTTGCCAACGCTCATGCCCTCGATGTTGGACAGCGAGAGGCCCTCCCAATGACTCGCCATGCACACCACGTCGGTGCTCTTCAGCACACGAGGCACATCGGTGCGCAAGCCCCAAAAGCGCACGCGAGAGGCCACGCCAAGCTTCTCGGCCAACGCCTTCACCTCGTCCATGCGCACGCCGCGACCCACAAGCCACAACTTGTGGCAATCGGGCAGCATGGTCATGGCCCTGACGAGCGTGTCCTGGTCCTTGGCATCACGGAAACCTGCCACCATGGTCACTACGAAGTCATCTTTTTGTCGCCCCGTGACGGCATCGGGCAGTGGCTCGGCATCGTGGAAGGCGTTCACGTCAACACCGTTCTCTATGGTCAATATGCGGCCATAGCGACTCGACCGCCTGTCCATCCACTCACCGCCCATATACTCTCGAAGCTTGTCCTCGGCCACCTTCGAGATGCATATCACGTGGTCGTAGCGGCCATACATCCAGCTCTCGACGGGGGCATACCACTTCCAACCGCGTTTGCGGTTAGAAGTGTTATGCTCTGTCGAGCAGAGCTCGACAGAGCATAACACTGAGGCCAAGGCCACGAAGAGCTGTGGCGAGGAGTTGTGGGTGTGCACAATGTCGTAGCGGCGCATTATGCGCGCAAGCTTTACCACATACAAGGGGTTGTAGAAGCCCTTGCCAAGTTTCCATATCCTTATGCCTGGATTCTCGCGGCGCAGCCGCTCCATGAGCGGTGTCTCCACTCCATTGAACAAGCACACGTCGACCTCATCGCCCATGGCGCGCAACCGCGGCACGAGGTTCACCACCAAGGTCTCGGCGCCACCCGTGAGCAGCGAGGTTATCACTTGCAGTATTTTCATCTTTTTTTGTTTATGCTTTGCAGGGACCGGTCTTGTGCCGGCCCACGAATAATGTTCGACCGATGATTTACAATGGTTAGTGCATTTTATTTGCGTAACACATTGCCATCGCGCACATGCATCATCCAGCCCAGGGGGCGGAGCCAATGCCAACGCAGGGCCACACGCGGCACCACTGACGTGGCCGTGCGACAATGCCAGAACCGCCAGAAGTTGATGGCGGCCTTCACCTTCACCAAGAACGGCACGGGACACTCGGTGAGCTCGGCATAGGTAAGCATTGACGCGCTCGGGTTGCGCATCCTCGCCCTCGTGATGCCTGCCGTGATGCCGTTGGGCTGGTAGTCGGCAATGTATATAGGCTTGTTGATGTATCGCAGCCTGTATCGCCGCGCCATGCGAAACCACACAAGCTGTTCGGGGCAGAAACGCTCGCCAGCGAATTCAGGGAACGGGAACTCTCGCAACACCTCAGTACGGAACACCTCCTTCATGTCGCCCGTGACGTGATGGCGATAGCGAATGTCGATAGCATTGCAGTCTATATGCTCTTGAGGCAATCCAGAGCCTATCACCTCACGAGTGTCCATGGTGATGTCGAGACCGGCAATGCCGGCAAACGACTTGTCGTCAGAAATGTCGTGCCATGAGTTTGCCACGGTCTCCAAGGCGTCGTCGATGAGCAGGTCATCGCTGTCGGCTATGAAGAGCAGCTCGCCACGCGCACGCTCCGCGCCAATGTTTATTGCCATGTGCTTGCCGCCGTTCGCCTTGTAGACATAGCGCATGGGAAAGGCTCCGCCACACTTTTCTTTAAGGTTTGCCACCACCTCTCGTGTGTCGTCGGTTGACCCGTCGTCCACCACAATCCACTCGAAATCCTTGTTGGTCTGGCGCAGCAAACTGTCAAACAGCCTCGGCAGCAGCGAAGCACGGTTGTAAGTAGGGGTGAGTATTGTGATAAAAGGGTGTTTCATTGTCATGATAGATATAATATTCCTTATAATAGTACATTAACAGAAGGCAATGGCACAATCCACAAATTTATTGTCATCCGGATCTTCTTGTATTAAATTGAACTCAAAATAGACTGAGACAAGACAAGTAAAAGGATTGCAAATAAAAGGACCAAGAATCATCTATTTATTTTTCAGCGAAACACGAAGCGCGAGGCGCATAGCCTTACCCTGTCTATCAGCCAACATGCCAAGAACACGGCCACGAGAAACATGGAGATTGCAGCCACCGTGACGAGGTCTGACGTGGAATTGTAGATGGACTTAACCGCCATGGCAAAATAATGGAACACCAAGGGATCGAAATGGATGATGTAGACGGCGAAGCAAGCCGTAGCAAGACTCCGTACCAAGCTACAGTCCATTGTCTTGCACTTGTGCTTCATCCACACTGATGTTGCCAATATTAAAATCCGTCTTAAACCTCAATGGTGCACGATAGAGTTTGTTCACGTCGTACATATGATCATATTCATAACGCCTACACAATTGGTCATTTTCTCGCACACCATCACTGAGAAATGTCTTATATGGTGCAAGGTAACTAAGGGGAATTTGCCAAGCAACATATATTCGTACATAGAGCAGCAGCGACACCACAATCATCATGGGCCCGAACACCTGCCTGCGGTCGCCCTGCGTGCAAATGTAGGTAATGGTGGATATGATGCCTATCATGTAGTACCAGCTCAGGCGACCGCCATTCTCAGAGCGGATGAAGAAAAGAAGCATGGCGCAAAACACGAGAGCCATGTTGAGCATGAGTATGTTTACGCGACGGTTGGGTATGCTCGCATAGCTTTTGATGATGAAATATAGGAAGAACGCCGCCTCAAGCAGATAATCGATGCGGAAACCGCCCGAAGCATTGTATTGGGCATTCTTGGCTATCATGCTGATGGCGTCGCCGTAAGCATGGAATATGGCATTAGGTATTGGCGAGATGCCTATGACGAGAGCCACGCCCATGACCGCTAATATCGTCTTGACCGAATATTTCCTTATCGGCACGAAATATATGGGAAGGAACACCAAGGCCGACTTGTGCAACGTGGACGCAATGAACCAGACCAAGAGAAACTTCCACAACTGACGCTTGAGTATATAGCGTATGCTGAGCCATGCCACAGTGGCGCCAAGCACCTGTCGCAGGTAGGTGAACGAGAAATAGAACCACAAGGCCATGAAAAGCATGAGGGCATAGGGGTAGTTGACGCAATAGTCGCGCAGCGACTGATAGAGCAGGACATAGATGAGCAGCGTCAGCACGAGGATGAAGATGTAGCGATTGGCCGTGAACCACGATATGATGATGTTGAGCCATATATAGCCCGGCTCACCTGGGAAATAGTTGAACACGCCTCTGTCACCATAGGCTTGCCCACTGGTGGTGACGTCGGCAATGCTATCGAAAGCCTCGCCATAGATGTAGCGGTCGTAGCCGCCGAGCATGTCGCTCATGCCCACGAAAAGGGCTATCAAAGCCAAATAACCAATAAGGAAGACCTTGCTTCTTCCGTCACCGGAAGTCTTGAACGCGATGAGCGGTATGGCGAAAAGTATGAGATAAAGCCACATAAAAAAGATGTATTGTTGTCTTGTTGATATTAAACATTAGCCTCAGGCGTGCCATTTGGCCAAAATAGTGACCGCGCGCATGCCACGCTGTCATGGGTGGCCAGCACCCGGCTCCGCCCCTTGGCCGCCATGGCCTCATAGCGCGACACGTTTGCCGCTATGTCGCGCAACCTTGCCACGGCCTCATCGGCATCGTGGAAAAGCACGCAACTGTCACCATCTGTCACGTCTATGTTCTCAAGCGCGAAAGGAGAACCCATCTCCAACAGTCCGTTGGCTATGGCGTCGAGCACCTTGCCTTTGGTGCCGGTGCCCAGGTCGATGGCGTTGACCTGTACGTCGTGCCTCTGCAGTTCCTCTATATAGTCGGGCGCGAAGGCTATGTGTTGGCATGTCCACCCTGCCTTGCAAAGCCTGTCGGCCCATGTCTCCCAGCCTTTGCCGAGAAAAGTGACCTCGAAGGCCGACTTCAAGTATTCATCGGTCAACATGGCCAGTAAGAGCCTATCGCTGCCACGACGGCAGTAAAGGTCGTAGCGCCCGGTGAAGAGCAACCGCACCTTTGGTTGGTGGAAGCTAATGGTCTTGTCGCGATGGGCGTATAAAGGATGAGGCTGGAACACGGCGTTGGCCTCTGGGCATATCTCCCGGAAAAACGCGGTGTCTTGTCGGCCCACGAAATGGAACATGGCATGGCAGTGGCGCATGGCGCGCTCCATGCCTCGATACTGCCAGAAAGCCCAAGCGTAGCGCAATATCTGAGGCAAAGACCTCGTGGCGAAGTCCTTGCCAAGCAAGCGGTGATAGTACAACGACTCGCAGTCGGGCATGGTAGCTACAGCCGGCACATCTGGGAAGAAGTCGGCAAAATGGGCTATCTCCTCTCCGTAAATCCACAACTTGTCGGAAGCGAAAGCCCGTATCGCCGCCCGCACCTTGGCATCAAGGCGTAGATAGCGAAGATAAGGATAACGCAGCAGCATGCGCAGCACGGCCACGTGGAGCCTGAACATCCAGGCCATCCACCAAGGCTGGCGCAAGATGTGGATCTTCACGCCGAGGGCGCGCTCCGTCTCCGCCACGTCGGATGGTGGTATATGATTGCTATTGTAAGTCCACACCTCAAACCGCGCGTCCTTGCCCGCACCCTTGATGAGATGGTAAGGCAAGGCGGATGCCGCCCCACGGTTGTTGAAGGTGGGCATAGGTATGGATATCAGTGCTATTTTCATAGTATGAAAAAATGGTTAGTCATAAATGATGCTCTATAAATCGATAAATCATCTCTGAAATAGTCTTTGGAGATTATCGGTCGTGCACCACAGCCATTATCGTAATATTGTTGCCTGCTTGAATATAATAAACAACATTAGAAGTCAATAGCAAATTTATTAATAAACGACTTAGTTGTCTCATCGCTTAAACTTTCATCATCCAAGGATTTCTCTATCGGCCTGGCAAGACTACTACGGTCTTCCCTACTCCAATTCTTTATTTGATTCCAAATTTGGACTATTGAGTTTTGCGCGACTGCATTTGTAGTAAGCATGGTCCTATCTCCTTTATATGTTTCAAAAATTTGCCGCTAAGATAGCCTTTTTCTTGTTATCCACAAAATAATTCCAAGATTATTCCACGACAATTCACGAAAAAAAACGCCCAAGAAACCCACGCTTTGCCCAACTGGTTTTTCATTACCGCCCGGCAGCGATGTCTCCCAACAGGCTTCGCCACGGCCCCACTATCGTTGGCAAGGCAAAGCGATGCGACAACCGCTCCGCGCAAAGTCCCATCTTTCGGCGCAAGGGATTCAAAGGTCATCTATTGTATAGAATATTCAACATCTTGCTTACCAAGGTCGTCTTCCAAGAAAGACATTTCCCCTTGAATGGAAAAAGATTTTCATCTTTAGCCATCTGCCGAAGCTCTTGCTTATCTGTGACTGACAAGTCTTTCCGTAACAGTATTCCAAGAAACAAGCTTACCATAATGGAATTGCTTCGCCTTTTATAGTTGTCAGTTAATCGAGTATCACAAATTGCATCTACATCTTGAGGAATCAATCTTAACCTCTTAGCTATAACTATATCACTTCTCAAGCCACGCATGATTTTCTTTATACTACGACTGCGATCGGTTGAGCTATCGTTCCAATTATACTGATAAGTGCATATGTCAGTAAACATCATTCTTTTTACCAAAGGAAACACCTCTGCATTAAACAATGAATCTTCATGTACTATTGTCTCATCAAAGGTAAAATGATTGTTCACAATAAAAGACCTCAAATAACACTTATTGCAAACAGAATCAAGGTAAACGCCATTCAATATAGCAGAAATACCATCAAAGATTTTATAATGTGTCATGGGCTGCAGCAATCCTAACCTTGCATTGCCTTCGGAATCACACTCTTTGGCTATAGAGACACATATTTCCAACGAGTATTCCTCCATCAACTTTATTATCTTGGACAACGAGTGATCAATGAATTTATCGTCGGAATCACAAAAGAACAAATACTTGCCTTGAGCCATCATGATAGCCCTATTTCTGGCACATCCTTGTCCCTTATTAGTCTGGGAAACACATACTATATTATCGTGTTTGAGAGCCAAGGCATTCATCACAGCCAAGGAGTCATCAGTGCTACCGTCATTGATAAGGAGAATTTCAAAATCAGCCTCGGCAAAGTCCTGTCTATAGCAAGAGCCTACACATTCCTCCAAATATGCCTCAGCATTGTAAACAGGTATTATTATACTGAACAGTTTCATAAATCATCCATGCATTTTACGTAAAAGCAACATGATTGCCCGCGAACCAAAATTGAGAAAAGACAAAATACGTTTATCCAATTGGTTCATAGAGAAATACAATTGTTTCAACAATATATAAATTGGCATAAAACTTATGTCAACCCACTCCTTGCCAACCAAGAAACAAGGCGATACAAATGTATCTTTGGCATTCAAAACAATGTTTTTTATATTGTCGCTCAAATCTCGCTGACGTTTAATTTCTTCGTAAAGATAAGGTCCAAGAATTGGAGACAACGAAGAGTCTTGTTGATGAGAGAATGTATGCAAGATGATGGCTTTATCTACCTACACTCTTCCAGAGCCTGCCTTAGAGCGTCGATATAACCGCATCCATGGGTAAGGTCTGGCTCCATATAGTTGCCCTCGCCCCACTCGTTCCACGATTTCAACATTATCAGTTGATATTCTTCTGGTTTGTCTTTTATCGCATCTAACGCTTCTTTAACATGCTTGTAGAAATATTTAGGCTCGCTATTGTAATAGATAGTCGCAGCCTTGTCACCACTTCGTGGACTATGATCCCATTGCGGCACTATTTCAGGAATAACATCAAGTCGTCTTTCTTCCGATGTAATAAAATGGTGGAAGTCATGGGCATAGTCTCGGGCACCGCGCGGACGTCCTGTAACAGCCTGTTTTATCCTGCGTTCTGCTCGTGCAAAGATTTTTTCCACGCCATTCATGTGGGCGTACTCTCGATCCCACAAGGATGACATGCGACCATATACTACGGCATCGTAACCTTTCTTCTTAAAGTAAGTGGCATCCTTCGTTACATCATAGCTATTCGCTACAAGATATAACCCTTTGAACCCTGCTTCCTTTGTCCACTCTTTAAACCACTTGATATATGACTCCGGCAACGATTCCGCATCGAATATGTGCAAGAATGGACAACCATCAACCTGCACATACCTCTTGTCACGGAATGCTTTTAGCAAGAACTCAAAATGCTTCCAGGCATCATCTATTCCTGGATATGTTTGCTCTATAAGGAGCTTATCCTTTGCATCCTTGTCCCAAACTTTAGCATACCACGAATGATTTGCCCACGCCAGGCAAAATGGGAAATCTGGCTTTCCAGAAGCAAGCACTTCATCAAATACGTCAGCAAGCAACCTTTTGCCGTTGCCGAACCAATAGTGCCAATAACAGAAAGAGTTTACCCCTCCCCGTTTCGCCAATTCAACTTGCTGCTGCCTCACAACAGGCAAACGCAAGTCGTAATAACCTAAGTCTGCGGGAACACGAGGTTGATCATGTCCCTTAAACAAAGGTTTAGCCTTACCGACATTTGTCCATTCGGTAAAGCCCTTGCCCCACCACTGATTATTCTCCTCACAAGGATGGAATTGAGGCAAATACAATGCTATGATTCTTGGTTTAGACATAATATTTAAACGATATCTTTGCAAATATAGAAAAACCATCTTTACTCCGATACTCTGCAAAACATAAAATTAATTGCATCACCGTATCATGATGATTACACTTCCAAATGGGTTTTCGTATGTACTAAAGTCAGATATACTTTCTTAAAGAGTTTTCTTATAATAGAAGACTTACAAACGAGGAACAAGACCTTATTCACCAAACTCAGTGAAACGAAATGCTGTCGCAAAAGCGCTATATCTTTTTTACTTCCATAACTTAATATTTTCTTAGCATAAATATTATTAAAAAAAGCCGAATAAGTTTGTTCTCGTAGGTTCTTCGCAAAATCAGAATTTGGATAGTACCAATCAGCCAACGCTATCTTGGCATAATAAAAGTTAAGTTTTTGCCAATACTGCACCTTAAAAGAGTTACTCTGAGTAATACTACCTTTATTACTACGATACACAGCTGTTGTTTCATCTATTAAACAATAAATCTTACCAGACTTAATAAAATGAGCCACAAGCACATATGTGCCATCAGATGATGGTATCCTTGGCACCGACTTCCACAATTCATTTCGAGTCAACCATGTCATTGGCCCAATATAGCCAGGATGAGCTATCCACTGTTTCAAGTCGTATTGATGAGGGTACTGGTCTTGATAATTGGTAAGAGCGGAAATCTTGACAATACCAGTTTCCTCATATTTAACGTTAAAATTTGTGAAACACATTCCAACGTCAAGATGACTTTCCAAATAATCAACTTCTTTTTGCAATTTCAAAGGGTCTATCCAATAATCATCTCCCTCACATAAGGCAATATATTTACCTATAAGACGTTCGTTTATTTTTCTCCTTAGCGATCCGTCTTTCTTTGAATATTGGTTCTCTGTCTCATAAATTGGTTTGATGATATCGGGGTATTTGGCAGCGTATTCTTCGATAATCTTCCGCGAGCCATCAGTGGAGCAATCATCATGGACAATCGCCTCGAACCGGAAGTTTGTCTTCTGCATCACAATTCCATCAAGACATTGTCTAAGATAAGGTTCATGGTTGTATACCAAGCATTGAATGGAAACCATAAGTGAATTATCTTTTTCCATGTTTTAGTGTGTCTTTTTAATTATAATAATGTTCATTCTATCCTTTTCTCACCATTTCTATCATCTCTTTCAGCTCAGGGAACTTAAACGCGACACTGATGCCAAGATATACGGCCACGCCAGCAGGAATTCCCAATATAAGCTGAAGGTAGACGCTATTAATGACAAGTGTGAGCGCATAGACCATTCCCCCCATGGCAAACGATGCGAAAAGCACTGGAGTGAGGTCACGCATCTGGCGTATAAAACCAACATGTATGAGCTTGCCCGTGTAATAGGTGTTTATCACCAAGCTAACGACGGAGGTGAATATCATGCCCCAGCACATGGCGAGCACGCCAATAGGTATGGTGACGCACATCACAAGGGTCAGCATCACTTTCTTTATGACCTCGAGGCGGAAGAAGAGATCGGAACGCCCTTTCACCTGCAGCAGGTTGAGGTTGATAGCGTGGATTGGATACCACATCATCGCCACGCAGATAATTTGGAGATAGACGACACACGGCTCCCATTTGGCCGTTATCATCACTATTATCATCGGGCGCGCCACGGCTGCCATGCCTATCATCAATGGGAACACGATGTATGCGGAGAGACGAAGTATGCGACGATAGTCTATGCGAAGCCGTTCCTCGTCATCTTGTATCATGCTCATCAGTGGGAAAGTGACACGTTGAAGAACGCTCGTGATGTTGGCGGAAGGCAAGTCTGCGTAAATCTTTGCACGAGTGAAAAAACCCAACTGTGCCGGTGAGTAAAATTTTCCTATTACGATAGGATATATATTGTTATATATGTTGTTGAGCAATCCAGACGCGAGCATCTTGGAGCCATAGCCAAAGAGGTAGCGGAACGACTCGCAAGAGAAGCCTGTGCGCGGACGCCAGTCAGACACGAGCCAAAGCACCACGCAGTTGAATGCGCCACCCAGCACGCCCTGCATCACGAGAGCCCACACTCCATAGCCCATATAAGCCAGCGCCACACCCACAATGCCAGAGATGACAGTCGTGGAGAGCGAGCAATACATCAAGGTCTTGAAGTCAACCTGCTTGGAGAGCAGTGCGCTCTGCACGCTGCACAACGCATTGTAGACGATGCCGATGCTTGTCACCTTGATGATAGGCGAAAGTATGGGCGTGTCGTAGAAGTCGGCTATCCATGGCGAGGCCATGAAAAGGATTGCATAACACGCTACGCCAACTACCATGTTGAAAATAAACGCGGTGCTCTTGTCATACTCGTTGAGATCTGGCTTGCGTATGATGGCACTGGCAAATCCGCTCTCCACGAATGTTTGGGCTATGACGGTGAAGATGTTTATCATCGCCACGATACCGTAGTCTTTTGGCGCCAGGATGCGCGCCAGGAATATGGAGAAGCAAAAAGATACCCCTTGGTTGCCAAACCTCTCTACACAACTCCAAAAAATACCATGCGTGGCTTTCTGTTTTAATTCTGAGGACATAAATTTTTAATTATCCTACTTGTCAAATACTTTTAAACCTATCAGGATTGTTAGATTTAATACAAAGCAGCTCGCAATTGTATTTGACACGAAAACGTTTCTTTGCCTTTACAACGACAGAATTACCAGCATTAGCAGGCATCTTCCTCGATACGATTCTTGCAACAATCCTGTCTGTCCTGTTTTTTGAAAACAAAGGATGATTTATTGTTGCCTCCAACTGCTTTACAGCATGGGCTACATCAGACCCCTTCAGTTCGACGAAAATGCTTACCAAACGTTTTACCGACTTAGCAAAAACGAGTTTATCGCATTTATCCGTCCCTGTACCTTTTATTATATTTCCATCGACTGTATAAGCCACACAATCCACAGGAGGATTAAACTCCATGACATATTTTACTCCATGTTCTTCAAGACTCATTATTTTACATGCGTCTTTTGCCTTTTCCGGGGCAAAACAAGAAAGAAAACTAATCCTCACCGCCATATATTATATCATCCAAGTTTGATTCCATTGACGATATTTCATCAGACAAAGAGTCCAAATAATCACCACTTATAAACGCGTCATCTTGATCTACGATGTCCTTCATTGTGCCTTCCTCTGTCATGCAATAAGCAGAGAACCAATTTAGAGGGGCAACATACTGCTGCATATCTTTACAGGCTTCCGCATTTTTTGACGCTGCAACCGACAATTTCATAATAGCATTCAAAGATGTCAAAACGTATGGACTATGCGTGGTCATTACTACATAGCTTGGCACGCCAGCCCTTTTTTGAGCGTCCACAATAAGCCGTATAATAAGCTTTATCAGCTCAAACTGAGATACGGGGAACAGATTCTCCTCCAATTCTTCTATATAGAGTTGCGAAAACTTGTACCTTATCATTTTGGAAGCCTTGGCAATTTCTTCTATTGAAATGTCATCATGTTCTTTTTGGGGATTGTCCAACAGAACTTTTGCAACCAAATTGGTGATATCCTTTACACTTGATTTTGGCATTCTTCCTATCTGCTTGAACGTATAATCCACCAATACCGTTAATGGAAGAGCCGATTGTATACCGCTTGATGCAAATATAGGAGAAATCTCTTTCTTCGCTTTCCTCAAGACTATACGATCTGTATCATTATTTTCATCATAATAGAAACTGATATCCTTATCGAAAGGCATACTTATAACGTGTTTGCTATCATAACTTTTTCTTGCCTCCTGATATTCCAGTAGGTAGTTGAAAACAGAGTCGTAGTCGGACGAGCGATAAACACGATCTATATTCTGTATTGCAGAAGCTAGATTTCTTTCTGAAGGGATAAAACATAACTTGGAGTTATATCTTTCAGACTTGAAATTGACCTTCTTGCGGATTTTTACATTCTTCTTAGGAGAGTAAAACTCTATCACAATACAATCGCCATTATATTGGATTGATGAATTTTCCTTGAAAAAGGCATTATCCAACCTATGGAAACTTTTCAACTCCTTGAAAAAGCGATTGTAATGGGTGTATTTAGTGAGAAGATTTTCTCCGTCAGTCATTATCTTCTTCTCAATCCATCTGCAAAAACACAGTATCTTCATGAAAGTGCTTTTGCCTGACGACTGCTTACCCACAATAAGCATTATTGGAGATATAGATATATTCCCAGTATCGATGATCGCACCTATGTTTTTAATTCTTATTGTGGGCATGATAAATTCCTAATATGCTGATGAAACATTGCAAAGATACTTCTATTTATCCAACCAAACAAATAAAACATACAAATTTCTTGTTGAAAGTAGAATTAGAGATCCACTAATTTAAGGAATATACGAAATTCACTTGAATCAAGCAACCATAGGGATGGGAAAACCTGAAAGAAAGACTGACACTAAATGGCTTTCACCATCAGCAATTTCTCGCCGCGGTCTTCTTGTTCTACAAAATCCGTCTGGTACTGGAAATAAAAACTTTTAATACTTTTTCTTCGCTCGACAATCTGAAAGCAAGTTTTCATTGTTCTTACTTATCGAAAAAATTCCAAATCTTCACTGCTGTACATAATTCAATGTTTAAAATTCAGCAACGAAGTTACTTCTTTCTAATTTAAGCCCTAATTTGAGTGCTTACTAATCGTATGTCTTGCAGCACGTGACATGCTTGTTACACGCCCCATAATCATAAACTTGCTGGCAGACACCGACACGCAGCCTTCAGATGTGCATCGGAGGCTGGGAGATACTCCCGTTCGGCTGGTAGATAGGCTGGTAGATTCGGACTATCCGCCAGTTATCTCCCAGCCCTTATCTATCTGACACATAGCAGATTGCAAGGATACTGGGAGATATGGAGGATTTTTTCACGTACTTAGTTTATATACACTATTTACATATCTTGTAGAAATCATGCAATTATTTCTTGCATAACTTTAAAATTTATCAATCTAAAACATGTGGACTGGCAGGATTCGAACCTGCGAGCAACTATCATTATGTTCACAAATAGATATCATCCAATTAGTAATTATGGCCCCAGACCAGTCCGAAGTTGCTCCAGTCCACCATGCTATAATTTTTTTCATACCGAATTCTATATTTTGTTTTTTATTATTTAAAGTGTTTATGAAACCAAACATTGTTAAACAGCCCATGAAATATTGAAAAAAGGATACCCCAGGGCAACCAAATACATAAATCGAAATCAATTCTATTGTTACTACTAATCGTTGGGAGACTTTATTTAAGTTTATTGATTCTTTACTTATCCGTATAATAATCTTCTTTTCTTCCCCAAATCTTCGCCATTGGCTCTGTTTCCATATCATGCTTGAAACTCTTTAAAAAGGCTTCAAAATCATATTTGGGTTCGTAACCAAGTTATCTCCTTGATTTCTCAATGCTTAATACGAATTGTGGAGACGATGCCTTCTCAGGTCTGTAAACAATATCCGACTTCTTGTCGCTATTGAAAACCTCTGCAATCTTCTTTATCTGGTATTCTATTGAAACAGGATGTCCACATCCCATGTTATAGACACCACCATCATGTTCTGCCTTGATACAGCATTCCATCATGTTCACAAAGTCGCCAACATAGACCATTTCTTTCTTTGAATCGGGATTTCCCCATACTTCCAAAGTGTTGCCCTTCATGGCTTGGTCTATAATGTAACGCCATCCTAACCAACGTCTTTCGCCATTAACATGATAGAAAGGATTGGGTTTGTAACAATAGATTGTAGGCAAACGAACTATAAAACGCTGAAATCCATATTGTGCATGATAGTGCTCAATAACATTTACGGCTGCGTTTTTGCAGATTGAATATACAGAGTGGTCGCCTGTCAATGGGAACTTGCGTTCCACATCATCGTCAATAGGCTCTGTTGTGCCGAACTTATAAAGGATGTCTGCTATACTCTGCGTAAAGACAATTTTTTTACATCCATTTGTTCTCATCCACTCTAAAACATTGAGTGTACCAGTTAAAACACTATCTACATATTCCTGCGGATTGTATCCTTTCATCTTTGATGGCAATTTACCAGCAAAATGAAGTACGGCATCCACGTCTGTTGGTAACACATCGAATGTTTCTCTGTTCTTTATATCAATAGAATAATAAGGAATTCCTTTCTCCTCAAAAAATCCATTGTCAGACTTTCGATGTGCTACAGCAACCACATTAAATCCTTTTTCTTTTAATCCGACTGCGGTGTACGCGCCACATGAGCCGGTAGCTCCAATAATTAGAATTTTCTTCATGCTTTTTCTTGTTTTATGAAGAACAAAAGCGAGAAGAAAATCTATGGCTTAGACGGTTTTAACCATTAAGCTCTTCTCGCCTCTGTCTTCCTTTTCTATAAATCCGTGCTTCTTATAAAACTGATATGCCGGTATGTTTGTCTTTTTCACCTCAAGAGCTATGCTACAGAAACCTTCTGCAGATAGTTCTGTAAGCCGGCTCAACATCATGCTGCCGACGCCACGGCTTCGAGAGGATGAATCGACACATATTAGTGGTATATACAGCTGATTGGCTTCGCTGTTTCGGTAGTAAGCGGTGAGACCGATAATCTCTCCGTTGTCTTCTGCCGCCACAAACAAAGCATGATTGTATAATTTCTCGCTATACGCCCCTAAATCCACAGAATCTGATAGGGGGAGGCCGTCCAAAAGGTTTTCATCTTATACCATTTGCAGACAAACGAATGGTAGATTTACTTAGTCAAAGAGTTCTTCATTATATATGTTTTATTCTAAAATATTCTTTATTAATGTGTCGTGATTCTTGCAGAAATTTTCTGTCTGTGCTGCATTGTCAAAATGCAAGAATACAATGCCTAACGCCTTGCCTGCGCCGTCGAACACTTCTACCGGGTCGCCTTCGTTCTTGTATATTACTTGGCGGTAGACATTCTTGCTTATGCTTTCGTCTATTGCGATGCCTTTGAATGTGCCTGCCTCGTAGCTGTGCAACACATAGTGCAGATAGCAACCTGGCAGAGGGGAGATGGTCTCCGCCAAGAACTCTGGCTTCTCGCCCATCGCAGCCTGCACGTTTGCCTTCACCAAGTCGATGCCAAAGGCGTCTCCAAGCTGTATAGGAATCATATTGCCGCCAGCACGCGGTCCAAGTTCAAGGAAATGCACGTTGTCGTCCTCGTCAAGAATAATCTCGATGTTGAGCTCGCCGAAGCGTATGTCGAGAGCCGTGACTATACGCTGCAGTTCGCTATGGACATTTGCTTGCTGCTTTTCGTTCAGACCAGACGGCATCTGCTCGCCGATAGGTATGAGCGGACTCTTCTCAGTGTCTCTGAGACAAGACATCTCGCCGTACAGAACTATCTTGCCGTCCCATACGAAGATGTCGCCACCGATTACAGCAGGGAAGCCTCGCTGAATGAACTCCTCTATCAGCAGCACCTTGTTACGCGAGTAGGAATCGGCCCACGCTACGGCCTTTTCAAACCCTTCCCAACTGTCAAGCCGTGTGACGCCCTTGCTGCCCGAGGAGTCTGTAGGTTTAACCACAACGGGGAAAGTGAAGTCCGTGCAATTCGCCTTTATCTCGTCAAACGAAGTGTCGGGATGGAAGGAGAAAAACTTCGGACAAGCGAATCCGTGCTTATGCAAGAACTGTCGCCACGGATATTTCAGCCCCAACACCTCCACACTCTTCACTGGGTTGGTAGGAAGTTCAAGTCGCTCTGCCACGATAGCAGCAGGAAGTGCTGCTGGATCGGAGGCGTATGCCAAGATTCCATCCACTTGCTCATCCTTGGCTATCTGATAGACTGCCTCGACATCCGTGGTACTGGCATTATAGTATTTGTCAGCTACATATTGACCCGGATTATCTGGGAGATAATCACAGAGTACGGTATAATAACCTAAATTCTTTGCAGTCTTTATGGCAACAACTTGCTGGGCAGAACCACCAAGCAACATTATTTTTTTCTGTTTCATAAATCCACAGATTATGAAACAGAGAATACAAGAAAACTATCTTTTCTTTCTCTTTCCAAACAGCTCGGAATGAGAACCAAGACGAACGAGCCTAACAATACTTTCCTCCTTATCAAACCATATTAAAAGATAATCATCATCAATATGGCATTCCATGTAGTTTTTCCATTCGCCTTTTAATGGATGCGGATAAAACTCATCTGGTATAAATTCGCCTCTTTCGAGCTTTTCAACAATACTCATTAACGTTTTTACCTTTTCAACATCCTTGGCAAAACGCTTAAAGTCTTTCTTGAACTGAGAAGTCTTACGGATTTCCTTCATGTTATTCAAAAGAAGCCATGAAACTTTCCAAACTATCCGTTGACACTACACCAGCATCGTTGCCACTCTCTGCTTCTTTCATGGCAGCCAATGTCATTGCATTAGGAATTTCTTCACATGTATCTTCTGGAGTTAAAGAATTGTTGCTACTCAATACTTTAACCCCTTTAATAGACTTCAATACAACTTTTAAATGCGCCAAAATCGAAGGATTCTCAACTTGCAATGTCAATGTTGTCATAAACTTCCCATTTTAAATTGTTGCAAATATACAACTTTTTCTTGTTTCTCTGCTTCTTTTATTTGTATTATTCTTGTATTATATTATTTTAATCTTTGATCTTATTTCACTATACAATCCAACACTCTCTGTATATCCTCATCGCTCAATGCATGGTGCATAGGCAAGCAGATTACGCTATCAGCCATTTTATGCGCATTTGGAAGGTTTTCTGGTGCAGCACTATCCAATCCACGATAGGTTGTAAACTCACTGATCAATGGATAGAAATAGCGACGGCCAAGGACGTTGGCTGACTTCATCTTGAAATAAAGTTCGTCACGGGTCATGCCGTACTTCTCTGCATCAATGAAGATTGGGAAGTAACTGTAATTGTGCTTCACGCCTGGCATATCATCGAAGAAGCTGATGCCCTCTACTGGACGCAATGCCTCACGATACTTGATGGCTACCTGATGGCGAGCCTCAATAGCAGCATCTACCTGCTTCAAATTGAGCAAACCGTATGCGCTTCTGATTTCATCCATCTTACTGTTGATACCTGGACCTACTACTGTCACCTCGTCAGCGATACCGAAGTTCTTCAAGTAGTCGATACGCTTCTTGGTCTTTTCATCGTGCATCACAAGTGCTCCGCCCTCAACGGTGTTATATACCTTTGTGGCATGGAAGCTGAGTGTACTCATATCGCCAGCATTCAAAAGTCCTTCACCATTCACTTCTACTCCAAAGGCATGAGCTGCATCGTAAATAACTTTCAGACCGTACTTGTCTGCGATGTCCTGGATTGCCTTTGTGTCGCATGGTTTGCCATAGACATGCACAGGCATTATCGCCGTTGTCCTTGGCGTAATGGCAGCCTCAATCTTGTTTGGATCCATATCGCCTGTAGCAGGGTCAATGTCAACAAACACTGGCTTGCAACCGTTCCACCAGATACTATGCGTGGTTGCCACGAAGCTATAAGGTGTCGTTATCACCTCGCCAGTGATACGGAGCGCCTGCAGAGCTGTCATCAAAGGCAAAGTGCCATTGGTGAAGAGGCTCACGTATGGTACCTTCAAGTACTCGGCGAGAGCAGCCTCCAACTGCTTGTGGTAACTGCCATTATTGGTTATCCACTTGCTGTCCCAAATCTTCTTCAGCTCCGCCGTGAAGTCGTCAAGATTAGGAAGAAGTGGCGATGTCACGGTTATTGTATTCTCATCCATATATATTTTTTATCATTCGTTTTGCCATGACTTCCAAGAAGTCAGCCATACTCTTTGCTTCATCAAACTGTTGACAGTAGATACTCGCATAAGGCTCTGGCACATTCTGATGGAAGAACACCTCTGCATAGGCTCTTTTGCGAGTGCCAACATATATTGAGTTAGTGAAAAATCAATGTGCTTATCAACTATTGGCATGTTGCCAATTCGATGTTATCGTCATGGTTTTTGGCTGCAGACCGAAAATTACCCATAATAGTCAATTGATAGATAAGACTTTCAAAAGCTCACTGGGGGCAGGACCATTATCTCTGAGAACATAAATTCCTTTCTCAAAAGTCAAGAACCACATTTGTATCAACAAGAACTCTCATCACTGTATTTGCTTATCAGATAATTATATGTGGTGGAAGTTCTAATATTACCTATATCAGTATTTACTACTCAAAATCAAGTTCTCCAAAGAAGGCATTATAAGGAATGGTTATATCAATGAACTTAAAAGACAGCTTGCCTTCCGCTGACTCTATCATTTTATACACCTTCTTACATTCGACATCCGCTGTACCATAAAAGTTGATGTCAGGTTCCACATCAGCTTGCGCAAACATCTTCGTATCATTAGGCACAATAGCCCTTGGAGCAATGGTAGCGCCGCGCCTTTTCTTCTCAGCATAGACCTCTGCTATCATCTGTCCTGCTCGTTGAGCATGATCGAAATTGAAAGGAACAATGAGCATGTTTTTAAGAGGAAGCTCACTCACATCCCCTCTCACACTATACTCTGCTATAGCAATGGTGCTGATCTTTATCACGAAATCATGCTCCAAGAAATATCTGAAATACCCAAAAGCATTTTCATGCAAAGGGTCTTCTTCATTCAACAAGCGAATGAAGAAACTGGTGTCCAACAGTACGCAATTCTGTTCCATCAGGCAAGCCCTCCTCTTATATTAGTCAACCATTCGTCAGCATTCACATCTTTCCACTTTGGAGTAGCCTTACGAATCAAGCCCTGCAGATAATCCTCATCGAACTTGGGGTGATAGTCCATCAATTCCACCAAGACCAAAGTTGACTTATCTATATCGCCAGTAAGAATATTCTTCTTAGCCCGAACTCGTACACCAAATTTTTTATAGAGTGGATTTCCCTGATAGCCAGCTAAATATTCCTTGTCTGTTCGTATTGTCAAGGAGCCTGCATCCTTTGTATCTAAATGAATGTTAGCTTTGTCCTTTCCACCTGCATCGGTCAATGTACCATAATAATAGCACTCTATATCCACCAAGATATTCTCACGGCGGACATAATGAGTTTTAGGAGTAATCTTAAAGATGCGATTTGGCTTGTCGGAAGTACCTATCTCAATGTCATAGTTATGACGCAATGCAAAAGACTGAAGATTTTCTATTGCTTGCGCACTTGCCACTTCCAGTTTATCAATACAGCCATTTTCCTGCTCAATAACGCCAAGCATAGACGACACTAAGAGTACACTTTGCATGGAAGTCTTAAACACATTAAGTACAGATCCTTCCTTCAATTCATAAGAAATTGTAGGGCGGTCTATACGTTTCTTCCTGTCTGGATATAACAAATTCTCCACCTCATCGAGCAAGAATCGTATCTGCCCGATGTCAAAGTTGGCAGGAGAAAGTGGAGCATCCCCATTCTTGCCAATTATTCTTAGTGAAATCTCATTCTTATCCATAACCTCTGCAAATATAATATATTTTATGCAATGAAGATTTTTAACGTGTCTTTTTAGAATATTTATTTTTTGGCGTCAAGTCTGCCGAGCCGTCAATCTCACTAAATTTAATGAATTTATATTGTTGATACCCAATTTATGGCCTTCACCTCTGCATAGGCTCTTTTGCGACTGCCAACATATTTTGAGTTAGTGAAAAATCGACTCCATGAGCCAATGCTTTTGTATATACGCCATGCTTTACAGGGTTTCAATCCTTCAAGGCTACGACTTCATCTGCTGACAAGCCTGTCATCTCAGTGATTACATCTATACCTATGCCTTTTCTGAGCATTTTCCTTGCTACCTCGGCTCGTCCTTCTGCACGTCCTTCTGCACGTCCTTCTGCTCGGCCCTCTGCTCGGCCTTCTGCTCGGCCCTCTGCGTATTTCTTCTTTTCCGCCGTCTTTATGGCGTTAACGATGTCGCGGTAGGCGTTAACGCTGTCCTCATACGACTTCAGCTCCTGAGGGGGTATGTTTCGTTCTGTCATATATACGCCATGCTTTACAGGGTTTCAATCCTTCAAGGCTACGACTTCATCTGCTGACAAGCCTGTCATCTCAGTGATTACATCTATACCTATGCCTTTTCTGAGCATTTTCCTTGCTACCTCGGCTCGTCCTTCTGCACGTCCTTCTGCACGTCCTTCTGCTCGGCCCTCTGCTCGGCCTTCTGCTCGGCCCTCTGCGTATTTCTTCTTTTCCGCCGTCTTTATGGCGTTAACGATGTCGCGGTAGGCGTTAACGCTGTCCTCATACGACTTCAGCTCCTGGGGGTTGAACTTGGATATCTCGGCTTGCTCGAACAGGCGAGTGAAGACGCGCTCCTGAAGGGCCGCAGGGCGGGACATGAGGCGAGAGAGGTTCTTCAGCACGAACATCCACTTGTCGTACATCGTGACAAGCTCGTCCTCGCTTTTGTTGAACTTAGGTATCTCTACATATATGTAAGTCAGCTTGTCGTAGAACACCTCGTGGGTGTCTACCTCCATGAGCTTAACCTCATGGTGCCAGCGGCGGGCGTTCTCTTCACCCTCGGCAAAGTTGAAGTTCAAGAGGCCGATGGTGTAGACTGAGTTCAGGTGGAAGTCCCAGTCGCCGCCACGCTGTGCCTGCTCGCGGATGGGAAACGTGGAATAATATATCGTGCGGTCCTTGAAGAACTCCTGGTACACGTTCTGCATCTCCACGATGAACTTCTCGCCACGCTCGTTGGTGCAATACACGTCGAAGATGGCACGGCGAGCGTCGGAGCGGTCGCCGAGGTGCTCGGAGTTGAGGTAGGTGATGTCGCGCACCGTCTGCTCGCCGTGGAACAGGGCGTTAAGAAAACTCACGAGCAGCTCCTTATTGAACTCGGAACCGAAGAGCCGCTTGAAACCGAAATCGGTATGGGGGTTTATGTATCGTTCTGTCATATGTGGGGCGATTTATATGGTTTGCCGCGCAAATATACTAAACTTGCTTGGATGCAGCAACTAAAAAGATGGGAAATGTCTCATTTTCCGAGCGCCACTGATGGCTTACTATTATATCCGTGATATCCGTGATATCCGTGTTATCCGTGTTCGATAAAAACAACTCTCGCTTTCCTTGTCTGAACACGGGCATCACGAGACCAGTTTGGACGCCAAAAGTCCTTACCTGAAGCACATCCAGTTGATAATCAACCAGATATGCATTCATATAAGTTATTATTATGGCAAAGATAAGAAAAAAAGTTCAGAATGGCAAGTTTTTCCCGGTGTTTTTCTCACAGCTCTCGCACCGCCATGTCGCGCTCGCCCACGCTCAGGAAGTGGCGGTTGCGATGGCGCGTGGTATAGCTCACGTGGAGCCATCGCGCCCTGGAGTCGTGGAGCGGCTCCACGAGCACCTGGTCGAAGTCGAGCCCCTTGACAAACCTCACGGCGTCGCGCCAGTCGGCGAAGGTGGAGAGCAAGATGTCGGCGGCCTCGCCACGCATGTGCTGCGAGTTCATCACGCCGCCCACGGCGTTGTTGAGCCGGCGGCAGCGATAGCCCGAGGAGATGTATATGGCGCCGAAGCGATGGCGCAGGGGTTCGAGTATGTTCTCGCAGAGCGCGCGCAGCGCGTCCACCTCCTCCTTGCCTGGGGTGTTGTCGATGCCCTTGTCGGTGGCCACGCCCGACCGCGTGAACTCTATCAGGCGGAAATGGGGCGAGAGCCAAGTGGTGCGAGGGTCAAGCTTGTCGAGAGCCTCTATGGTGTTGTTGATATCGTTGATGTTTGTCGTTGTAGTGTTTTCCATGTTCTTGAAATTGTTTTGCTAAGTTGTTTACATTTATCGTGAATAGGCAGTAGCCGGCCGGCTCACAGCGTCGTGGCGGCCTCGCCGAGGGCCTCTCTCACCCTGACTGCCAATGGCGGTTGCCGCGTCACCCTGTTGCGTATGCGGTAGACCACCGACGACACGCGGCGTGGAGGCACCATGCCCATCACGCGAAACAAGTCGCGGCATAGCGCCACGCGGGTCGCAGCTCCGCCATGGCCATCGGTTAGCACGCGAGCCTCAGCCGCGCGAGCCACGAGTTCCACCAGGCATCGCTTGCTGCCGCGCCACCTCACGCTGCCCGCCGGGAGCCTCACCAGTCGCGCCACCACAGCCGCAGCGTCAAGAGCCACAGGGTCAGGAGCGCCATACAAACTGTCGCCATACTCACTGCTGTCAAAATGGAGGTCGTCATGGTTGGAGCCGTAAAAAATGTTGGTTGACATGTTATCGTTCATCATTGTCTGCTTTCTTGTTGTTCCTCTTCCTTGTTTTTGAAATTCATTCTTTTGTCGTAAGCTTACGTCGGCAAAAGTAGGAAGGAAATGGTAAACGTGCAAGAAAAATTGATGAAAAGGGGTTGTTTTGCCCTTCGCTTTGAAATGACATTTCAAAACAGTGACAAAAACGGAAGGGAACATCCATGTTGACGCTGGGACATTAAGCGCGGATTTTCTTGGCCGCCAGATGGATTTTCTTTTCTGTCAAACGGATTATATCATTTATTTGGCACTTCGGGAATTTGGAGTGATGGTTTACTAAAAAAGGCGACACTGCCTCAGCCTTGTATTAAGGCTATGACATGCACCGTGCTACCACGTCGAATTGTAAAATATTATTGTCAAAATTTAACACTTGACAACTGGTGCATTTAGAGCGGGAAAACGGCTTCGAGGTGCCCCTTTGCAGCACCGTCAGCGACTTTTTGGCCATGTTTTGTTGCCGTTACGGTGTAATCGCGCCGCCGTTACACTGTAATGGCAACGCGATTACACCGTAACGGCAACGCGATTACACCGTAACGGCGGCGCGATTACACCGTAACGGCAACACCATTTTAGCGAATTTGCGACACCGGAAAACCGTTATAAACACAATTCATTGATAATCAACAGTTTACCAAAACAGCCCATAATCGCGTTATTTTCGACCAAGCCGACGGCCCGGTTGAAAAAAATCGATTCTCAGACGACCATTTGTAAAATATTATTATCCACAAAAAAATGTCCGACCGATAAATACCCGCACGATTCTTTTCAAAGGTTGGGACATTGTTTGTGGGCCGGCACAAGACCGGCCCTGCAAAGCCACGGCTTCCAGGCCAACACGCAGCCACAAGATGGCAAGAACCCAAAAGCCTTGGAATCAGAAGGTGCCGATTTTTCTTATGTCGTCCTCAAAGGTCTCCTTGTCGTTGATGGCGCCCTTCTTGATATGCGCGCGATAGTTGTATATGGTGTTCACGCTGTAATGCAAAAACTCGGCTATCTTGCCGCTGTCGGTTATGCCCAAGCGTATGAGGGCAAAGATGCGCACGGGCGTGGTCAGCCTATCCCTTTCCGGCCGCTCTATGCGCTCTTCAGGGCGCAGCAGGGCGTTGAACGACTCGAAGAAATGGGGGAAGAGGTGCAGGAAGGCTGAATCGAAATTGGCGTAAAACGCCTCCAGTTCCTCTTTGTCGCCCTTAGGTCGCGTCACCTCGTATAGCTCGGCATATTGCCGGGTCTTGACCTTGTTGTTCACCTTCTTTCGCAAGGCCTCTATCTTGTTGATATAGTCAGAGCAAAGCCACATAAACAGCCCCACGTATTCTTCTTTCACGCGGTTGGCGTCAGACAGTTCCTTGTTGACCGCCGAGAGACGCGCGTTGGCCGCCTTCAGCTGTCCGTTGAGCGACTCGAGCCTGACGTTGAACTCTTGCAGTTGGCGGTTGGAGGTTGCCAGGTCGTCTCTCGCCACGGCAAGTTTCTGTCGTTGCCTGACAACATAGAAGAATCCGAAGAGCAGCACCACGGCAAGCACGCTGATGACACCGAGGGCAATGTTTTGCTGGCGGTTGTAGCGATCGTTCTCGGTCTTGTATTTCCTCGCTATGTCGGCGAGCAGCGGGGCTATCTGCGCCAGCCTCTGGCGCGAGCCGAACCTCGTGGCGCAATAGCAGGTGTAGCTGATATACTTGTAGGCGCGGTCCACGTTGTTGGTCACCATCAGCTGGTTTGCCATCTCCCACATGGAGCCTTGGTCCAAGACGCCGTTCCTGATGTCGGAGAGCACCGACTGCGCCAACCAATACATCATGCGCGTGGAATCGTTGTCGAGCTTGTAGGCGAGATAGCGGTAGAGCGTGACGAGGGCATAGGGGTAAGAGCCTTCGCGCACGTGCCTCATCCATCCGTCGTTGACGCGCAGTGCCTTACGCCAATCGCCGGAGTTGAGGGCTTGCAGTTGGCGGTATTGGAACACGGCGTTGTCGGTGGCCGGCAGGTTGGCGTACATCCGCGCTCGGTATCGCGCCTGTATCTTCTCGTACAGGGCCTTGGTGGCGGCAACGTGGGTGTAGTATGCCATCTCGCCATAGACGTGGGTGTAGGCCTGGAAATACATGCCCTTGGCCAGGCTGGAGACGTTGGCGGTGTCGATGTCGCTGAGCGTCTTTAGCGACTCCACGTAGATTCCGGTGCTGGAGTGGCGCAGGGCAATGAGTGCCTTGCACGTGCACACGTCAGCCTCACGGCCTTTCATCCGCGAGGCTATGGTGACGCAACGGTCGAGGAAATAGACAGCCGAGTCGTTGACGAAGGGCGCGTATTGGCCATAGAGGGCAAACGCCACGCGGTAGCGCTCACTGTCGGTCGTCGCCTTTGCCAGGTCGCGCCGCAACTTACCTATACGCCTCTCCCTCTTGGCCACATAAGCGGAGGAGTTGTCCACGGCCTTGTCGATGCAGCGGAGCAGCGAGTCTACGCTTTGCCGCGTCTGGGCGTGACAGGCAAGCGCGTGGAGCGCGAGGCATAGGGTCATGACGATGATGGTCTTGATATGCAGATAGGTCTTGGTCATGGTTTTCATTGTTTCTTTCCATTGCAAATGTATGAAAAAAACAAGAATCCACGCAAGAAGACAATAAAAAAATTGGGGCTATGTTGATTAGCGTGCGCGTTTTCTTCTCACACGGATAAAAAAGATTATGATGATGTCGGCTTCGCCGATTACGCATACCATCGTTCAACACCTTGCAGGGGCGGTCTCATGCCGGCCCTAAAATATAATGTCAGACCAAAAAGGGCGGCCACGCGTTGACATACGCGTGGCCGCCCCCTATCCGTGGCACAATGTACCTCTCATGTTTTCACGATGGTCAGAGCCGGGCCTTGAGCAGATCCGGCAAGAGGCGGGTCTCGTCGGCCACGGGCACGCCAGCGGCCTCCAGCGCCTTTATCTTGCCCTCTGCCGAGCCTGAGCCGCCGGAGATGATGGCGCCGGCATGGCCCATCTGCTTGCCCGGAGGAGCCTGGCGCCCGGAGATGAACACCGCCACGGGCTTGGTGACGTGGGCCTTGATAAACTCCGCGGCACGCTCCTCGGCGTCGCCGCCTATCTCGCCAATCATGGCTATGGAGTCAGTCTCGGGATCGTCTTGGAACATCTGCAGCAAGTCCTCGAAGTAGAGGCCCACCACGGGGTCGCCACCCACGCCCACTGCCGTGGAGATGCCGAGTCCGCTCTCCACGAGGTCGTAGACCACCTCATAGGTCAGCGTGCCGCTGCGCGAGATGACGCCAGTGTGGCCCTGCTTGAACACGCCCGTGGGCATGATGCCGACCATCGACTTGCCCGGGGAGATAAGGCCGGGGCAGTTGGGGCCGATGACCTTCACACCCTTCACGCGGGCATAGTTTTGCGCCTCCACGGCGTCGAGCACGGGCACGCCCTCGGTGATGCACACCACGAGCTTCACGCCACCGTCTATGGCCTCGAGCATGGCATCCTTGGCAAACGGTGCCGGCACGAAAATGATCGACGTGTCGGCGCCCGTGGCAGCCACGGCCTCCTTCACGGTGTTGAACACCGGTATGCCGTCGACCTGCTGGCCGCCCTTGCCGGGCGACGTGCCGCCCACCACCTGTGTGCCATACTCCTTCATCTTGGCAGCGTGGAAACTGCCGTCACGCCCGGTAATGCCCTGGACGATGACCTTCGTATTGTTGTCTATTAGTACGCTCATTTGTCTTGATCAATTAGCTTCGTTGAATATATCCTTGTAGCATGTGTGCCTCTCATCCGCGTCACATGGCGTTGGAAATCTCCACGGCCTTGTGTCCGGCGTCGGCCATCGACGTGGCCACGTTGAAGTGGGTGCCCTTGAGAATCTCGCGGCCCTCGGCCTCGTTGGTTCCCGTGAGACGGATCACGATTGGGATGTCGGTGCCCACCACCTTCAGCGCCTCAAGCAAGCCCTTGGCCACGTCGTCGCAACGCGTGATGCCTCCGAAGATGTTGATGAGTATGGTGTTGACGTGCTTGTCGGAGATGAGGAGCTTCATGGCCTCCACGATCTTCTCCGGGTTCGACGATCCGCCGATGTCGAGGAAGTTGGCAGGCTCACCGCCATAGAGCTTTATCATGTCCATGGTGGCCATGGCGAGTCCGGCTCCGTTGACCATGCAGCCTATCTTTCCCCCGAGGTTGACATAGCTGAAGCCGTGCTCCTTGGCCCACTGCTCCTTCTTCTCGTCCTCGTCGGGCTCAAAACACTCCTTCACGTCCTCGTGGCGGAAGAGGGCGTTGTTGTCGAACGTCATCTTGGCGTCGATGGCCCGAAGCGTGCCGTCCTTCAGCAAGACAAGGGGGTTTATCTCCACGAGCGACGCGTCTTTCTCGACGAAGAGCTTGTAGAGGGCCTTGAACATCTTGGCCGCCTGCCTCACCTGCGCCTTGTCGTCGAAGAGCTTCCATGCCGCCTCGTTGGCCTTGAAGTCGGCCATGCCTATCGTGGGGTCGATGATGATCTTCTCTATCTTCTCCGGGGTCTCGCGCGCCACCTGCTCTATGTCCATGCCTCCAGAGCGCGAGAGCATCATCATGGGGCATTTCGACTTGCGGTCCACGAGTATCGACACGTAATACTCCGCCGCTATGTCCACGGCCTCTGACACGAGCACCCTGTCCACTGTATATCCCTTTATCGTCATGCCGAGAATGGCGTTGGCCTTCTCGCGTATCTCCTCCTCGCTTGAGCCGAGCTTCACGCCGCCGGCCTTGCCACGGCCACCGGTGTGCACTTGCGCCTTCACCACGGCCTTGCCACCGCCCAAGGCGCGGTATGCCTCCACGGCCTCGTCGGCGGTGCGGCAAAGATAATGCCGGTCTACTGGCACGCCATACTTCTCGAAGAAGCCCTTGGCTTGATATTCGTGTACTTTCATGTGTTTAAGTTTATGATTTTAAAGATTAACTATCATGTTCACCTTCGCAAAGATTAAGGTCTTCCTATCACCCCTCAATGGGTTAGATACAGGCTACGTCGTGGCAAAGTTAGACAAAAATAAGCAAAAACGTCGGTTTTTGTTTGGTTGTTTTATATAAAAAGTTTACCTTTGCACCACATTTAGGAAATGCGCATGCTTGACGTGCGCTCCGAGGTGTAACCGATTGTCGTATGGTGTAATGGTAGCACAACAGGTTTTGGTTCTGTTTGTCGTGGTTCGAATCCGCGTACGACAACGAGAAAAGGACTTTCGCTCGTGAGCGGAAGTCCTTTTCTCGTTTCATTCAATCAGAGCGACAGGAGATAATCTATGAGCGTCACCGCCTTGTCGGCCGACATGAAGTCGAGACCGTGCTCCGAAGCGAAAGCCTCGAGTTGCGCCTTCTGCTTCGGAAACTTCTTATAGAGGCTCTTCAGGCGGCTGATGGCATACTGCTTGCCGTCTTTCTCGAAATAGTAGGTGTTGGCGTTCTTCATCTTCCACACGTCAAGGTTGCGGCCGTTGCTGTCGCGGTTGTAGTCGGAAGAACCATTGTACATGCCGCCATTGGCGAAACCGCCCATGCCGAAGTTGCCTTGCAGCTCTATCTTCTTCGCGCCCACTTGCTGGGTCTGGCCGAAAGCGCCCACATAGCCCTCGTGGACCTTGTGGATTCGCCAGAGGATGTCCACGGTGCCGTGCTTCAGCTTGCAGCGCTCCACGAAGTCGCCCTTGCGCCCCACGAACTTGCGCTCGCCGAAGCGTATGCTGTCTATCTCCTCTGGCACGGTGAGCTCCATCATGGTCTCGCCCTGCATGAAATACATCTTGCCGTTGTTGGCGTCGTAGTTCATCAGGCTTGCGTTCACCGCGCCCGTATTGAACTTTATGACACCCTCGGCGAAATGGTCGAACAGGAATATGCGCTCGCCATGGGCCATCACGGAGAGCACTGAGCAAATGGCGAAGGCGACAAAAAGGAGAATTCTTTTCTTGTTCATATTGATGACAATCATTATAAGATACCTTGAAAAACGAAAACGAGGAGGAGGACGAAAATCGCTCCCCCTCCCCTATTTTATGGATTAGGAATATTTATCCTTGTATTTCGCAAGAGCTTACTCCTTAGGAGTTCCCCACTGTGGCGCGTTCTTGTCAGGCCATACACGCTCAACGTTGAGAGGCGCGTTGCCGCCGTTGTACTGCACGCCCTGACTGTTGGTGCCTAAGGTCTTGAAGCCCTCTTCCTCGTAAGCCTTCATCACGATATCGCGCATGATGTCGTCCTTGGTAGGCTCTGACACCACGAAGCGACGTGGGATTGCCGAAAGGGCGATGCCGTCAAACTTCTCGAAAGGCAGGAGCTTTGAACCGACCTTAGGATAACCTGAGCGGCGTGCCGTTACATACTGGTCATCGGGCTGCTCGCTGAAGTGCATCATCAGCTGGAGGTAAATCTTCTCAAGGTCGGCCGACTTCGTGCCTGTCAGCTTAATGTTGTCGGTCGCGAGCATGGTGTCAATCTCACCCTTTTGCAATGCGATGGTCTTCTCAAACTTGTCGTAAGCGTAAATGCCAGGATTGCCCTCATCGTAGTAGTAAGGAATCTTGTTCGACTTAGCAAGCTTGTCGTACTCCTCAACAGAGGCGCGCACGCCAGCGTAATACCACTCCTGATAAGTCTTACCACCAATGGCGCTTCCCTTGAGGCAAGCGAACTCAGCCAAGTAGAGGTTCACCTCGCCCGCTGTCATGTACATGGAGTAGAGAGGGTTGTCCTCGGTGTCCTGCAGCACGTTCATGTCGATCTTGCCGTTGGCTGATTGTGTCATGGCCGTTGGGAGCTGGAAGTCGTCACGACCCTTGTGCATCTCGGTTGAATAGTAGCTGAACGGAGAGTAGTCCTTCTTGTGGTCATCGTCCAACTTGATCTCATAGCGCAGGCCAGGGTTGAAATACTCCTCAAACATCTCGTCTGACAGCTTGCCGGCAGCGTGTGAAGCCTTGGCATCCAACACGATTGGCACGGAGGTGTAACGAACCCAAGGCTCGCCCATGCCGCCCCACTTCTCGAAGTTGCCGTCCTTGTCGCGGATGACATTGGCCTTAACCTCAGAAGGCAGGTCGTCGTAGCGACCTTTGTCGATAAAGGCCTGCACTACGGAAGAGTTGAAGCTATTCTTGGTATAGATGAAGCGCACGCGTGGATCCTTTGCGCCAAGCATGAAGTTCATCACGCTTCTTGAGGCCGACGGCGAGAGAATGCCGTTGCCGGTGCCATACACGTAGTCGTCGCTGCCCGAAGACTTAACAGTGGCCTTGCAGAAGAGAAAGTCGTCGTCGGTAGAGGTCATGAGACCAGCTTTGTTGCTTGCGGCCTCTTCCACGAGTTGCATGGCCTTGGCAGGCTCGTTGTTGTAAAGACGCGCGGCAATCTTCAGCTTCAACGAGTTGGCGAACCTTGCCCACTTCTTCCAGTCGCAGCCATAAGCGGCATCCTGGGCCTTGAAGGAGATGAGGGCACCATACGAGCGCAGAAATATCCGTCGTTGTCGCAAACCACCTTTTGTCGCGAGATGACTGAGTCGCCGTCTATTGTCTCCAAGTAAACGTATCTGCCGTATGGTCTCATGCGGTCTTTGGCTATGCACGTCACCACGCCATCTACGTCAATTGAGTCGCCGGCGGCACATGAATAGGCCATGGGGCGAAGAAACACTTGCTCGCTGCGCAGGTCGGAAGGGGATTGGGACGCTATGGGCAGACAGCAAATGAACAACAGCGACAGAAATAGATATCTCATATCTTAAATGAATAAAAGTCGATAATAAAAGTATAGGGCATTCCCTTAGAGACGAGAATGCCCTATTGCTAAGAGACTCCTAAGAAATTACTTCTTTGGACCGGCTCCCCATGCAGGAGCGTTCTTGTCGTACCATACTCGCTCGTCCTGGAGCTTCTGTGCCTCGTTGCCGATGGTGAATCCCTGAGCCTTGTAAGCCTCAAGTGTGAGGTCACGCATCTGGTCGTCCTTGCCGGGCTCGGTGAACGTGGCGCGGCGAGGAATAGGATAGTCTGAGCCGTCTTCCTTCCAGTTCTCGTATGGGAGAATGGTGGAGTTCTTCATCGGTACGCCCGAGCGACGCATGGTGACATACATTTCTTGTGGTTGGAAGATGAAGGCGATGTGCATCTGGAGGTAAATCTTCTCCAGCGCATGAGCGTCGTCCCATTTGTAGGCATCGTGTCTCATCATGTTGTCGATCTCGCCGTCCTTGAGGGCAATGAGTGCCTCGTTGGGGTCATACTTCTCCGCATAGTAAGGAATGACGTTCAGTCCGGCAATCTTGTCCCACTCTGTGACGGAGTTTCTCACACCAGCCTCATAGTACTGCTTTGCGTTGCCGCTGATGACACCGAGCTGCGAGAGTTCGGCAAGGTAGAGGTTGACCTCACCCGATGACATGTAGAGCGCGTAGAATGGGCGATCTTCCTTGTCCTGCACCACAGCTCCATCCGGTTTGGTGGGATATGTATAGTCCAATGTGCCATTAAAGAGCTCGAGCTGCATGCCGCACGTTGCGCTGTAGTATTTCTCCTTGCCGTTGAGTTTCAACTTCAGCCACTTGCTTTGCTTGTCGTAGTACTGCTCCCACTTTTTGTTTTCGCTGGCATTGATCTGTACTGGCAGTCCTATGTAGCGAATCCATGGTTCGCCTGCACCCTTCCACGCCTTGAAGGTCTTCTTGCCCGAGGCATCGGTGGTGTACTCCACGTTCTTGGCTATGTAATCCGGCAGCTCTTGTCCGGCATCGAAGTAAGCCTGCACGACCTCTGAGTTGAAGTCGTTTTTCTCGAAGAAGAAGCGCACACGCGGATCACGGTTGTCCACGAGGAAGTTGATGAGGTTGTAGTTGGCTGTTCCGGGAGTTATATTCTCCTGACTATGATACCACTCTGAACCCTGGTTGTAGATGAAGTCGTCATCGACTGACGTCATGAGTCCAGCCTTGTTGGCCACAGCCTCTTGTGCTATGGTCTTAGCCTTGGCAGGGTCTGCATTAAGCAGACGTACGGCGAGCTTGAGTTTGAGCGAGTTGGCGAACTTTGCCCACTTTGCCACATCGCCCTTGTAGACGAAGTCCTGGTTGCCGAGCGAAACCTGGCTGATGGTCTTGCCGTTGACCACCACATCGTTGGTGAGGTCATCGGTGGCCTTCTTCAGTTCGTCGTAGAACTGTTTGAAGAGCCCTTCTTGGGTGTCATACTTTGGTTTGAGTGTCCCGCCGTAGCGTGCGCGGTAAGCCTCACTGTAGCACATGGAACCGTAGAAGTCGGTGTCCGTTATGCCCATGTAGACCACCAGTGCCTGCATCATGGCGTGGATGCGCGTGTATGTAGCGGCTGTTTCCTCATCTTTGAGGCTCATCTGGTTCTCTATCTCGAGCAGCTGTAGCAGAGGCTTCTTCACCATGCCGCCTCCAGAGGAGAGGTCGGGCATGTTGAGACGGTTGGTATTGCTGCCGCCCGTCACTTGGCCATACTTGCACATTGCCGAGTAGTCGTAGAACCATGCCCAATACTCTGACGGCTTGAACTCTTGCAGGCCAGTGGTGAAGAGGTATCTTATGTCGGGGGTTGTCACCACCGACGGGTCTGTGTTGATCTTGGCAAGTTCCGTGTCGCTGCATCCTGTGGTCATGCACAGCGCGCTGGCGACAAGACCCGCGTAAATATATTTATTGATTTTCATTGTGATACGCTTTTAAGTGATACACTTTAATTTGTTAGAAGCTCGCGTTGATAGTGAACATGAAGTTGGCCGTATACGGGTTGAACGAGCGGATACGGAACTCTCCGGCGCGGTTGCCTCGCACTGACTCTGGGTTGATATTGTTCTCGAGCGAGTTGTAGAGATAACCGAGGTTGCGGGCGGAGAACGAGACGTTCAGTCCCTGTGCACCCACCTTCTTGGCCCATGTGTTTGGCAGCTTGTAGCCAAGAGAAATCTCACGCAGGGCAATATAGTTGAGTGTCTGGAACCAGCAATCGTTGAGGACACCTACGCCCCAGTCGGTCATGTAGTACCAGTAGGAACCTGCGTGTGCCGGCTCGAGCCATCCCTTCTGCACTGCCTCGGCATAGCTCACGCCACTCATGTCGCGTGTCACGCCGTCGGCGCATGCTATAGATGTTCCCTGTGCGAACACGCCCTCGGGAATGACACCGTCGTGGTATGTGATGCCGTAGCTGTCAGACTGAGAGCCGTCGGCGTTGAGCCACTTTGAGGTCCAGGTGATACCGCCGTGAACCTCGTCGCGATATTTAAGCGAGCTCTTGGTGTTACCGTTGCCCGTGCCGTAACGGTTGGCGTATGACGCCACCTTGCCGCCGAAACGACAGTCGAGTGCCACGTGGAGCGATAGATCCTTCCAGCGGAGGGTAGACTGCACAGAACCGAGGAAATCGGGCTGTGAAGAGCCAACTACCTCAACCTGTCCACTGCGCTTCTGGTAGCCTATGCGGTCGTAGTCGTCCCAGTCGAGCAGAATGTTGCCGTTGTCGTCGCGTGCGGGCGCGATGTCGCTCATGAGCAGACCGTACTCACCGCCAACCTTTGCCACAGAGCCTATGCGATAGTCGTAGGCACTGACCTGTCCCTGAAGGGCAAGATAATCTACGCCGGGGTAGAGGGAGACAATCTTGCTGCGGTTGCGGGTGTAGGTGAAGTCAAGATCCCACTCCCAGTCACCATGCTGGATAGGCACAGTGTTGAGGGCGATCTCTATACCGGCATTCTGGATGTTACCGGCATTGATGACCTTTGAGTCGATGCCCGACACGCCAGGAGTGGCGATGGACATAATCTGGTTCTTGGTGTTCTCCTTATAATATGTGAAGTCGAGACCGATGCGGTTGTTGAGCACACGGAAGTCGAGACCCACCTCCCACGAGTTCTTGCGCTCTGGCTTCAGGTCTTGAGCGTAGACAGACGAAGAAGAGAAGGAGTTTGTATAAATCTTGCCGTTGGCTGTGGTGATGTTGCCTACGCTGAAGCCCTGGTTGATGCTGTATGGGTCGAGGTCGTTACCCACCTGAGCCCATGAAGCGCGGAGCTTGGCGAAGGAAATCCACTTAGGCAGGTCTTTTCTGAATGTCTCGGAGATGAGCCATGAGCCCGACACTGATGGATAGAAATAAGAGTAGTTGCCGGTGGCGTTGCTGTAGACGAGAGCGGAAGACACGTCGTTACGTCCTGTCACGTCAAGATAGAGCTGGTCTTTCCACGAGGCGTTGATGGCGAAGATGGCAGAGACCATGCGCTTGGTGCCGGAGATAGAACCGCCGTAGCTTGCCGTGTTCTTGGAGTTGCCGATGAAGTACTGTCCGGGAACGATAAGTCCGCCGTCAGTGCCTACGGAGTTGTTCTGCTCGGTCTTGTTGTAGTATTCCATACGCACGAAACCTCCAAGGTTGAAGTCTCCGAGCTGCTTGCTCGCGCTCAGGGCCGCACCGAGGGTGAGCTGGGTCTTGGAGTAGCTTGCCAGGCCGTAGTAGCCGCCTTCCATGGCGTAGCCGCTGCCGAGCTGCTTATACTCCTGGTTGAGCGTGTAGTAGTTGATGTTGCCGTCGACCTTTGCGGTGAGCCAGTCGAGGATATGGTAGTTGAGCTCCCATGTGGGGCGGAACACCCATTCCTTCTGCACGTTGTCGTTCTCGTTGAGGTTCCACCACAGGCCTTTCACGGTGCTGGGTACATAGCCCCACTCGTCGCCGTAGCTGGTGCTGGCCAGACCGCCGTGATCGCCCTTGTACTTGTCTTTCCAGTCCTTGGGGTTCACCCAACGTGGAAGACCACTGTATACAGTGTAGAGACCTATCTCCTGCTGTGCGTTGCGCGGCTTGGAGTATGCCATCGACATCGACGCGGCTATGTCGAGCTTCTTGGTAATCTGGTAGGTGCCCTTGAGAAGCATGGAGTAGCGGTCAAACGAGTTGTTGATGGTCTGGCCGTCGGCGTGCTTGTAGGAGAACGAAGAATAGAACGATGCCACGTCGTTGCCGCCGCGCACCGCAAAGTTGGTGTTGGTGTTGAAACCTGTGCGGTAATATTCATCGGCAGGGTTCTCATAGGGAGAGTACGTGGTCATGGTGCCGTCGTAGTTCTCCACCGGCGTGCCGTCGAACTTCGGTCCCCATCCGAAGCCCGTGTACGACGCGCCGCGATAGGAAGCCTTGCCTTCTCCGTTCACGTAAATGGTAGACTTGCCGAAGCTGTTGGGGTTGTTTGGCGTGCCGTCGTCCTGCCAGCGGTTGCCGTTGCCGACATTGTCGCGCTCGCCAGGCCACAGGCCATAGCCATATTCATATTGAGCCTCGGGATGTCCCACGATGACATCGAAGCCTACTGTCTGTGAGAACGAGATTCCCACACCTTTCTTCTTGCCCTTGCCGCTCTTAGTGGTAATGACAATTGCACCGTTGAGCGCACGCGAACCGTAGAGGGCGGTCGCGGCAGCACCTTTCAGCACTGACACCGTCTCGAAGTCGTCGGGGTTGAGGTTCTTCAGCTCATTGCCGTAGTCGCCCGGGTTGGCTGTCCAGTTGAGGTCTTCGCTACCCGATACGCTGTTGTCGAGGATGACACCGTCGATGACGTAGATAGGCTGATTGTTGCCCTTGAGCGTAGAGGCTCCACGGATCTGTATTTTGGTGGCACCGAAGATACCACCGTCGGAGGCGGCGATATCCACACCTGCCACTTTACCCTGAAGCGACTGGATCGGGGAAATGGTATTTGCGCTTGCGAGCTCATCGCCCTTGAGCTCAGTGACAGCGTAGCCGAGGGCCTTGGTCTCGCGCTTCATGCCGAGGGCGGTCACCACGACCTCGTCGAGGGCCTTGGAGTCGTCCTTGAGCGTCACCTTGAGCGGATTGCCGTTGTACACGACCTCAGCTGTGGTCATGCCAAGGTAAGAGATGCGGATAACGTCGCCTTTCGTGACGTTCTTGAGCGAGAAGTTACCATCAATATCGGTAACCGTGCCCACTCCGGTCTTGCCTTTCACCAACACGGTGGCGCCAACCACTGGCTCACCTGTGGCGTCGACAACGACACCTTTGCATTGCGCGTCTTGTTTCACGTCTTGGGCCTCGTTGACAGAGGTCACCGTGCCAGCATAAGCCGCGTTACCCCCCCCAATGGCCATTGAAGTGAGTGCGAGCAACATGCCGACTGTTTGTACTCGTTTTGACATAGACTAAAAAATTAATTATATAATAAATGTATTTCTATTTACCATAATTAACGTCAAAAGGTTTCGTATAAAAGCTTTTAACGGTTTTCTGCAAAATTAGGTAAAATATTTGATATGGAAAACGAATATATTATATTTTTAATACTTTTTACACACAGGTTTCTTCACCGCCTCTGCCCTGCCAATGGCTTACACTTTTCGTGACAGCGAAAAGTGTACATGACAAGGCGACGCGTCTTATTGCTATATTGTTGAAAATGTGAATCTTTGGCATTTCCTTCATATTATACGACGGCTTCGCGCTGGATTCACGACTGCTTTTCACCGTAATCGTGACGCGATTTCATTCCTCTATCACCCAATCCTCGATATTGCCAGTGGTGGAGTCGAAGTTGATGCCAACCTTGGTTATTGGCAAGCCGCAGAGAGCGAAGCGCTGGGCATAGTTTTTGAGGTTGATTTGCCCCAAGGCGGCCTGCGCGTTCTTGTCCAACTTCAGTTCGATGACGTAGAGACGGGTGTGTGTCAGCATCACGATGTCTACCCTGCCCTTAGGCGTGTGTACCTCCACATCCACCACATATCCCGTTAGGAGCGAGAAGATGATGAATAGCATCTGCTGGTAATGGCCCTCATGGTTGGTCACGTTGCAGTAAGGCACGGTGCCGAGAAAGGTCTGGAGCAAGCGCAAGGCCCCGTCCATGTCGTCGTGGCGTATCAGCACCGACATCTGGGCGATGGCGACATCGCCATTCTGGACGAACATGCCCTCCAGATAGTTTGGCAAGAGACTCTCGAAGAGGCCCACCTTTATCTCCTTGTTGGGGAGGTCGAGAGTGTAAAGCTTACTAAACTTATCATATCCCTTAATGGTAAGGTATCCGCTCTGATACAGTAAAGGCGTGATGGCGGTCATGTTCTCAGTGGGAGCGTCGAAAGAGGAAGCCTTGGCATACATCTTGCCAAGGTTGGCTGGCGCGACATTGAACTTGCGCATCATGTTGATAAGGTAGGTCGGAGTGCCCGAGGAGAACCAATAAGCGCCAAACTCCTTTGTCGCAAAGCAATTGAGCAAGCTGAAAGGATTGAACACGTCTGGCGACTTGGCTGAGAAATGATAACCGTCATAGTTTTCCTTCAATTCGGCAATCGTTTCCTCACGGGTCAATTCTTGCGATTTTGCCAATTCGTCTATATCCTCCGACATCTGCGCAAGCATTTCCTCCTTGGTGATGCCGCAGATGCCCGCATACTCATCATTCATCGAGATATTGGTGATATTGTTCAGCTCGCTGAAGATGCTGAGCTGCGAGAACTTGGTGATGCCCGTGAGGAAGACGAAGCGGAGCTTGGCCTCGCTATACTTCAGTGGGCTATAGAAGTTGCGCATCGTGTTGCGAAGCGCATCCAACTGTTCCTTCTCGTGCGCCACATCCAGCATCGGCGCGTCGTATTCGTCGATAAGCACCACCACCTGCTTGCCACTCTTCTCATAAGCGGTGTTGATGAGGTCTATCAAACGGTTGTTGCTTCCTACCTTTGGATTATCTATTCCCCATTTTTTCTCCTCGTCCTGCAAAAGATAGCCAAGGTATCTTTCCAGTCCTTCCTTCTCCATGTGCTTGCCACCGCTCATGTCGAAGTGGAGCACGGGATATTCCGTCCACTCTGTCTCCAGTTTCTCGATGGCAAGTCCCTTGAAGAGGTCTTTCTTGCCCTCGAAGTAACTCTGCATCGTAGTGACGAGAAGCGACTTGCCGAAACGGCGCGGGCGACTCAAGAAGAAGTGTTTGCCACCGCCATGCGTCATGCGGTAGACATATTCCGTCTTGTCGATATAAAGGAGCTTTCGGTTGATAATCTCCTCGAAGGTCTGTATGCCTATGGGATATAACTTCAATGCCATATTCTCATTTTTCGGCAAATATACGACATTTATCTGAAACTTGGCCCACAAAAACCAAAAACATGAACTTCTTTTCCAAGAAGCAATGCTACTTGCGACTTTGGGTCGTAACTTTACACTATCCTTGCAAATTATGCTATTTTTTTGATTTCGTATTACGTTAATCAAATCTTTTGTCTTACTTTTGCATCATGATTAATGACGGCATGATGGAAAATGAGAAAAAAGGGCGACGTGGCGGCAAAAGGGAAGGAGCGGGAAGGCCTCGCTCCGACAGCAAGCTCTACACGTTCAGGGCTCCTGGCAGGATGGCCATGTTTATAGATGCCCAAGACTGCAAGACGGAGTTTATAAAGGGCTGCATTGCCAAGGAGATGGGTGCCTTGGACGCCGGCATCGGCAAGATGGGAGAGGTGTACCCCGTGTCAGGAGTCACCGACCTGCGCTTGCCGTTCTTCGACGTGGGCATCGTGGCGGGCTTCCCCATTCCTCTCGACAACGACGAGCGAAGCCAAGACATCGAACTGCTGAAGATGCTGTGCCCCAACCCCGAGGCCAGTTACCTCATCAGGGTCGAGGGCAACAGCATGATAGACGCCGGCATATACAGCGGCGACATCATCATCGTGGACAAGAGCAACCGCGACCCAAGCCCCTCGGAGGTGGCGGTGTGCGAGCTGAACGGCGACTACACGCTGAAACACTTCGTGAAACGGGGCGACGAGGGTTGGCTGGTTCCCGCCAACCCCGATTATCCGGAGCTGAAGGTGACCGAAGACGACGACTTCAGCGTTTGGGGAACCGTGACATATATCATACATAAGCCAAGGGGGTAGACAGATGTATGCCTTGGTAGATTGCAACAGCTTCTTCTGCTCGGTGGAGAAGGTCTTTCACCCCGGTCTGGCGGGCAAGCCCGTCGTCGTGCTCTCAAACAACGACGGCTGCATCGTGGCGCTGACTCCTGAGGCCAAGGCCGTGGGCCTGCGCCGCGGCGACCCCATCTTCAAGGTGAGGCACATCGTGGACCAATGCCACGTGGCGGTGTTCTCCACCAACATGTATCTCTACGCCGCCATGAGCAAGAGGGTGACGAGCATCTTGCGCAAGTCGGTATGCCACGTGGAGAACTACAGCATAGACGAGAGCTTCTGCGACCTGCAGGGCTACGACGACCATTTCGACCTGGAGGGCATGATGCGAGGCATAGCGCGAAAGATAAAGCTGTGGACCGACATTCCCGTGAGCGTGGGCGTGGCGCCGACAAAGACGCTGGCCAAGATGGGCAGCAAGTTTGCCAAGCTATACGCCGGCTATCATGGCGTGTGCATGATAGACAGCGACGACAAGCGGCGCAAGGCCTTGCGACTGTTCGACCTGGCCGACGTATGGGGGATAGGACGCGGCACTTTAGAGAGGCTAAACTATTACGGCATCAGCACGCCACTGGAGTTTGCCGACAAGAGCGCGTCGTGGGTAAAGGCGCGCTTCACGAAGCCGGGACAGCAGACGTGGAGGGAGCTCAACGGCGAGCCGTGCATAGACACGGCGGAGGTGGCGAGGAAGAAGACCATCTGCACGAGCCGCAGCTTCGGCAACATGGTGGGCGGACTCGACTCGCTGAAGGCGGCGGTGGCGACCTTTGCCGGCAGCTGCGCCAACAAGTTGCGGGGGGAGGGCTCGGGCGCTACCTCGGTGACCGTGTTTCTCTGCAGCAACAGGTTCAGGGACGACCTTGAGCAATATGGCAACGCGGCCTCAGCGCGACTACTGACTCCCACGTCCGACACCATGGAGATAACCAACGCGGCGCTTAGCATCCTCGCGCGCATCTTCAGGAAAGGCATAATGTATAAGAAGGCGGGGGTCATAGTAGGCGACATTGTTTCGATAAGTCCATTGCAGGCCAACTTGTTCGACCCGATAGCCAACCGCCAGCAGCGCGCGAGGCTGATGAGGGCGATGGACGAGCTTAACCACCGCTACGGACTGAAGACCTTGCGACTGGCCGTGGAGGGAGAGGGCAAGCAGCCGTGGAAAGTGAGGTGCGAGCATCGCAGCCCCAACTACCTGACAAACATCAACGAGATTCTCACCATAAGGGTGTGAACCGCCTAATCAGCTTCTTTTTCCTTTCGAACACGGATTAAACGGATAATCAACACCGAACCAAACAAAAAAGGCTCTTACGGAATTTGGAGTGATGGTTCTTACGAAAGAAGGCAACACAGCAT
>ERZ1023654.80-NODE-80-length-40015-cov-21.280656_pt1 | contig 40015 bp, 25 predicted proteins | sample MGYA00380338_ERZ1023654 | MGnify/ENA primary metagenome ERZ1023654 (study PRJEB33179, sample SAMN07448980) | human gut metagenome | biome: Human-gut; feature: Human associated habitat; material: Faeces | host: Homo sapiens | place: India: Bhopal | collected...
CCTCTTCTTTTTATGAGATAAAAACTTATCTCATTCTCAATCACTTATAAAAAACTTGTAGTTTCTTACACAAAAAAGGTGGATTTCCATGCGAAATCCACCTTTTTACACTTTATTGTGCGTTTTGTCCTCCCCTCCCTCACCTTTTCTTCGTAATTTTGCCATTGTGTAAAACGATAGAAGAAAGAACACAACACGTAACAATGTAAATAAACCTAAGAAATAAACAATGAACAAGAAAAAGACTTTTCTTTCGGCTTTGCTCGCTACCGCTATGGCAGCAAACGCCCAAGTGACTATCAACGTGGATGCTGGCAATCCGGGCATCCAGGTGTCTCCTAACTTATATGGTATCTTCTTCGAAGACATCAACCATGCCGCTGACGGAGGACTCTACGCAGAACTCATCAGCAACCGCTCTTTCGAAGACGATGGCAAGACTACTCCTACTTGGAAGACAACCCATGCTGCAGGTGCAAAAATCAGCACACAACTCATCAATAAAGGTTTACTCAACTCCGCACAGGGCAAGGCTCTCCAGCTTACCATCGCTGCCAAGCCTGCAGCTACAGGCTCTCTCATCAATGAGGGTTTCTGGGGAATCAACGCCGTGCAGGGCAGAACCTACAAACTCTCTTTCTGGGCAAAGGGTAGCTATAAGGGCAACCTCAAGGCACAGCTCATCAATGAGAAGGGCGACAAGGTGTATGCCGAGGCTACCGTTAGTGGCAAGATAGGCAAGAAGTGGACCAAATATACCGCCGAGCTGACTGCCAACGCCAACGATGCTAAGGCTCAGTTTGCCCTCGTGGCAGATGGCAAGGGCACTATCCAGCTCGATGTAGTAAGCCTTTTTCCTCCTACTTTCAAGAATCGTGAGAATGGTTTGCGCCCAGACTTGGCACAGTTGCTCTACAATATCCACCCTAAGTTCGTTCGTTTCCCTGGCGGTTGCTATGTAGAAGGTCAGGAATCTCCGGAGAATGCCTTCCACTGGGAGAAGACCATCGGTCCTATCGAGGAGCGTCCGGGACACAAGAACGTCAACTGGCGTTATCGCACTAGCGATGGTATGGGATTTGATGAGTATCTACAGCTCGCCGAGGACTTGAATGCCAAGCCTCTCTATGTAGTGAACGTAGGTTTGTGGCACGGCGGTTTGACACCAGTGGATAGCATCCAGCCTTGGATAGACGAGTGCTTGAATGCCTTGGAGTATGCCAATGGTCCTGTCACCTCTAAGTATGGTGCCTTGCGTGCCAAGAATGGTCATCCAGAGCCATACAACATCGAGTACTTGGAGATTGGTAATGAGAACAACCAGCCAAATCCAGCCGCACAAAGCGACCACTACTATGAGCGTTTCAAGAAGTTCAAGGATGCCGTCTTGGCAAAATATCCGAAGATGCACTTGATTGGTAACGTAGTGGCTTGGGGCGATGACAATCCGAAGTGGGGAAGTCAGGAGAGCGTAGAGTTGCTCGATGAGCACTACTATCGCAACCCAGCTTGGTTTGCCGAGAACTTCAACAAGTATGACACTTACGACCGCAAAGGCAGTGAGATTTATGTAGGCGAATATGCCGTAACACAAGGCTTCGGCAATATGGGCTCGCTCGACGCAGCCCTTGGAGAGGCAGTGTATATGATGGGCATCGAAAACAATTCTGATATTGTGACGATGGCATCTTACGCTCCTATCTTCGCCAATCTCAACAACCGCATGTGGGCACCGGATATGATACAATATACCTCCGACAAGGTATTCGGCACTCCATCTTACTATGTACAGAATGTGATGGCGAACAACGTGGGAACTCGTGTCTTGCCAGTAAAGCAGGAGAATCCATATACATACGACAACGTAAAGGTAAAGCCTGCCGTATGCCAAGTAGGTATGGGTACATGGAACACCCAGGTATCCTTCAAGGACCAAGGCTACACCGATGAGAAGGGCAACGCACTCCCAGCTACTCTCGAACTCACCCCAACCGACATCCATGGCGCATGGAAGGTAGAGGGCGATGAGATCAAGCAGACCAGCAACGACGAGTCTTGCATCCGCTTGAACCCAGGCAAGATTACCAGCGACGGCTATATCTATAAGGTACGTGCGAAGAAGAATGCCGGCAATGAGGGCTTCCTTGTTATCTTCAACTACGTGGACGAGAGAAACTATTGCTGGTTGAATCTCGGTGGATGGAACAACACTCAGCACGGCATCGAGCAGATTGTGAATGGTGCAAAGGGACAGGTTGCTACTTGTCCTGGCAGTGTAGAGACAGGCAAATGGTATGACATCGAACTGAAAGTAGTAGGCGACAGTATCTTCGCCAAGATGGACGGCAAGGAAATCTTCGCCACCAAGCTCAAGGGCAACACCCATCCTGGCATCTTCTCTACCGCTACGCTCGATGAGAAGACTGGTGAGGTCATTGTCAAGATTGCCAACACCAGCACAGAGCATACCACTGCCAAGGTGAACTTGAATGGCAAGACAATCTCTGATGGCAAGTTGATTCGTCTCTCTGCCAAGAATGGTTTGGAGGAGAATACCATCGACAATCCTACCAATGTCTATCCAGTGGAGAGTTTCATCACCACCAAGAAGGACGGTGTGGAGATGGAAATCCCTGCCAATTCGCTCAATATCTTGAGATTGAAATAAAGAAGAAACGATATGAAGATGGAAATATGAATCGTCAATCTTGAAATAAGAACAATGCAATATATGACGATAAGTAAAAATGATAGAAGAATAATAATTCATTATTAGTTAGAAAAAATGCGGCAACCTGCGTGATGCAGTTTGCCGCATTTGTTATGTTATTCCAGTGTCAGCCAACCATCCTCGGTCCATTCTATTCTCTTCTGAACCAAGATACTGGCTCCATTCTTCGCCACACTATAACCATGGCAGAAGAAGACATCGCCATCAGGGAAATGATAGGCGGAGCAATGACCAAGCGCCTCATATTCCTTCTTGTCACCTTCCAACAGCAAGGTACCACCACCTTCGAGCATCGGCTTGCCGTCTCTGTCAAGATAAGGTCCAGCCACCTTCTTGCTCCTGCCCACGGCTACACGATAATTGCTCTTGATGCCACGGCAACAGTAATCCCAACTCACGAAGAGATAATAATACCCACCATGTCGCATGATGAAAGGAGCCTCGATGGCATTGGTACCAGCAAACTTGGAGGTAGGATTAGGCTCCGCCGAAGCATCCCCAACAGCATGACGGCGAGCGATGGTTTGAGGCTTAGCTCCCTTCTTCGGGTGCATCGTCTTGTCGAGCGGTATCAGTTGAATACCATCCCAAAAGGAGCCCCACGTCATCCAAGGTTTCCCCTTCTCGTCGATGATGAAGTTGGGATCGATGGCATTCCAGTTGTCCCGATTGCCACGAGAAGCCACGATGCAACCCTCATCCTTCCATCCATCTTTGTCAGAGAGACACTTGTTGCTGAGCAATCCGATGGCAGAAGTATTCTTGCCAAAGGTAGAGCAAGAATAGCCCATGTACCACTTACCCCGATACTTCACCACATCGGGTGCCCAGATATGAGTCTCAAAGCCAGGCACGCTATCGTGCGTCCAAGCCGGAATCTTCCCATTGGGCAATACTCCCTCACGGCTCAAAGTCCAGTGTTGTCGGTCGGTGGAAGTCATCTGAGTGATGCCGTGCCCCGTGCAATAGAGGTAATAGACGCCATCCTCATAAGCCATCACTGGGTCGTGGACGAAAGGAGTATCCACCACGACAGGAGCTTGTCTTGTAGGCGCGTATATATCAGCCTCATCCATTGCCAGAGCACAGAAACTCCTATTTACAAAAGGAGCAGCAACTATCATTGCTGCTCCTAATAACATACTTAGTTTATTCATCCTAACTTTTACCTATTTATGTGATAAGACTTGGAGTCGATATTACTTTTTCTTGCCCCAATAGCTCTTTATACCATTCAAGCCAGAATATACGATGGTAACCTTACGAGGAGATGCCTCCCAATCCACCTCACGCTGTACCTTCAGCTCTACGCCGTTGCAGGTAAGTGTATTGGTTTGGGCATTGAAACTCCAAGCTGCACCCTTCCAAGCACCCGAAGTAATCTTGTGATCGTCGCCGAGCACCATCTCAGAGGCTGTACGCTGGTTGCCATGGCTATAAGAGAGGTCGATATGCTCCCAAGCACCTACCAACTCCGACTCACTGATCGAAGCCTGTGGCACTGCGCCATAACGCTCAGGCATCACAGTAGGCCAACCATTGCTTTCCCACTGGATAGAGCGAACTCCACCCATCATGATGGCATTGCTATAGGCGTTGCCACCCACATTGGCAGGGAAACGCTGCTGTGAAGCATAGTACCAGTTGCCATTGCCATCATCGAAGACAGCGCAGTGGCTGATACCTACCCATCCATAGCCCTCACTGAACTTGTAAGGATGAGTGAGCACCGTAGGATTGTTGTTGGCTCCCTTAGAGGCATCGGTGACAGCACCATTGAGCGTCTCATAAGGACCATCCACCTTGGTAGAGCGGAGCACACGGGTATTGTAAGGAATATCCAAGGCATCGTAAGCCAAGAAGAGATAATAATAACCATCGTGGTAAACAATCTCTGGAGCCTCGGCACCTTGCCAACGACCACCATTGGTACGAGTGAAAATCAACTTGCCGTATGGTGCAATCTCAGCAGCTGTACCGTATGACTTAGGAAGTTCTGCCAAAGTCTTACCGGTCTCAGGGTTCAACTGCACGGCAGCGATACCGCTATGCCAAGAACCATAGATGAGCCAGTGCTCGCCCTCTGGAGTGATGATGAAAGAAGGGTCGATGGCATTGAACTTGAAGTAAGCATTCCAATCACCCTCGGAAGCACGGTTCCAGTTGGTTCCCTTATCAGAAGAAGAACAGATAACAAAGCCCTTGTCCTCCCAATTATTGGATGCAGGGTCGCTAGTCTCCATCACACCGATGAAAGCACGCTCCGTCCAAGAGCCATCATAGGTAAGACCACCCGTCTTGATATAGTTGTTGACGACGATGCAATAATACATACGATAGAGGTGGTCGTTCACCTTGCGAGCACATGGTGCCCAATAGCCATACCAAGGATTCTCGATTGGGGCAAGACCTTGCTCGGCACGTATCTCGTTCAACTTGATCTTTACCCAAGCTGGTGCCTCTTGCATGGTAGCGCCCAAGTACTCCCAGTTGACGAGGTCCTTGCTTCGACGAGCATGGAAGTGTCCGTGTCCATCGTGGGCATTGCCATAGCTGGCATCTGTCTGATACATATAATAATAGCCATCGGCTGCCTTCATCACAGATGGGTCGTGTACATTGGCAAGATTCCAGTTGGCACGCTGATCCCAACCCGCCATGCTCACATAGTCATCCACGTAGGCTGGACAGATGTATTCAGACAATTGGTCCTCCAAGGTCTTGGAAGGAGTCGTAAACTGCTTCTGCTCTGTATAGACCAAGTTGTCACCGATCAGTGCATACGCCTTCACATAGTAGGTGGTGTTAGGCTGCAAGTCACGGAGGGTGGCAGAGAAGTCACCTGTCATCTCGCAGAGCGTCGCATTGTCTATCGTTGGCTCGGCGGAAGTACTGTAGCAGAAACCCTTCTTGATGAAGTTCTGCATACTAGCCGCAGACAACTCAGCCGACAGGCTTGCCGAAGTAGAAGTCACCTCACCTATCGTGAGATTGCTGACAGAGGCAGTGTTGTCTATCTTGTCATCGTCGCTGCAGCCTACGATGAATAGGCTGCAAACGAACATCATTATGATACTGAGATATTTCATTGTCACTTAACTTTTTTAAGGTTTATTCCTGTGTATCTGAGTTATTGTCGCCAGAGGCATCTCCTGTGCCCTCATCACCAGCGGCATCATCCTTCGTGTTGTCACCGGCGATTTCCCAACCTGGGTTCTGTCCCAACATAGGAGCACGCTTCACCTCATTGGCTGGTATTGGGAAGTAGTTGTTCTTAGGCGCATTGAAGACGATGCGGTTGTTGGTCTCTGCCTTGCCATATGTGAACACTGGCGCATTCACTACATCATCACCCGTCACCTTGACACCATAGAGATTGTAAATCTGCTCGTAGCGTGGCTTGTTCACCTCGTTGGTAGCAGTAGCATTGTAGTACAACTTCCAACGGCGAACATCGAGGAAGCGATGATCCTCGAACGACAACTCGATGCGGCGCTCATTGCGGATGCGCTCACGCAACTCACTCTGTGTCATACCGCTGTAGTCTGGCATACCAGCACGACTACGTATCTGGTTGATGTACTGATAAGCAGCATCAGGACCTTGTGCCTCATTGAGTGCCTCAGCGGCATTCAATAGAATCTCCGTATAACGGAAAATAGGCCATGCGTGCAAGAAGGTAGTTGGGTTCTTGCAAGAGATATTGTTAACAAACTTCTTCAGATAGTAACCTGTATAAGTACCACCCATGGAAGAACTGTAGTCGATACCAGCCGCACCCACATTGGAAGAGATATCAATGTTGCGCTGCTCGCCATCCGTAGCGACACCCCAAACAGAGTTCTGGTGGAACACAATCTGGTCGAGACGTGGGTCACGATCCTTGTAAGGATGTTGCTCATCATAGCCACTACCCTCCTCGTCGATATGCTTACCATTCTTCATCTCGAAGCAATCCACGAAGTTCTGGGTAGGATTGGTACGACCATTTCCACTGAAGTTACCTGTAAAACCTACAGGCAAGAGTACCTTCTCTATTTGGTTGGTACCCGTCAGACCACCCCAAAGAGAACGAGACAAGATGAACTCTGGGTTCTGGGTAGGGTTGGTGGCATTGGAGAAGATATTGTAATAGTCGTGCTCGGCATCACCAGTATTCAAGAGATGATACTTGTTGACCTGCTGCTCATTCTTATGGATGAAGTCGGTGGCAGCTGTAGCAGCATTCTGCCACAAGGTCTTGTCACCACTCTCATTGTAGAGGGCAGAAGCACGATAGAGCAAGGCACGGCTCTTGAGCGCATAAGCCGCAGCGCCATTCACACGTCCCCAGTTGGAACCTTCGTCGGCATAGCGGAAAGGAAGCACGTCCTTCACCTTGTCACACTCGCTAGCCACCCACTCCAGAGCCTCAGCGGCAGGAGTACGTTTCATGTTCATCGCTCCAGCATCACCCATATCGAAGATGATAGGATTGCCATCGGCATCCTCTGCGACGATAGGGCAATCGCCAAACCAACAGATGAGGTCGAAGTGGAAGATGGCACGCAACAAGCGAGCCTCTGCCATATTACGGTCGTACAAGCAGTTGTCGTCGCCTTCCTTGGCATTGTTGCCGATGACGTCCTTGCGAGCCTGCTTCATAAACTGGTTGCACTTGCGGATACCATAGAGGTCGGTATTCCAGAAGCCCAACAATGGATGGTCGGCTGCTGTATAGGTATCGGTAGCCACCTTAGGATAATAATGCAAGCCCCAGGAGGTGGTGGCATTGTCTGTCATACAGTCGCGGGAAGCACCGGTGAACTGGTCATCGGCGTAAGGGGCGAAGCCGTCTGGCAGGTTGGTATATATATTGGCAAGGAAACCACGAGTCTGAGTCTCATCCGAGAACACCTTGTCGCTGGAGAGGGAGGCATCGTACTCCTTGTCCAGGAAGTCACTACATGATATAGTGATGCTTCCTGCTAACATCAGCATGGCTGCTGACAGAATGATATTGATCTTTTTCATTTTCGTCTCAGTTTTAGGAATCGTTAGAATTCTACGTTTACACCAAAGGAGAAGGAACGTGTCTTAGGATATGCCCAGATGTAGTTGGTTGGGTTCTCTGGGTCGAATCCCTTGCCCATGTGACTCCAGTTGCAAAGGTTGTAACCGCTGAAATAGACACGGCACTTGGTCATGTAGAGCTTGGAAATCAATGCCTTTGGCAATGAGTAACCTACCTCCACGTTGCGCAGAGAGAGGAAATCACCGCTCTGCAACCAGATGTTGCTGGAGTTGTATGGGTAGTTACGATCCACATTGCTGAAGCTGGTGGAGAGACGTGGGTACTTGGCGTTGATATTGCGAGGGTCGTTAGGGTCGTCGGTGTAATATCCCCAAGTCTTGGTAATCTCATGGGTAGAGGTACCACCCCAACCAAAGCCATAGTCCATATTCTCACGACACTCGATGGTACGGTTGAGATAAGCGGTCAAGACCACACGAGCATCAAAGCCGAATGCTTCAAAACCAACGTTCACTGTTGGCAAGAGCTCTGGTATCTTCGAGTTGCTGTAACCATTAGCCACCTGGTCGTAAGTATCAATCTTGCGGTCGCCATTCACATCCTTGAAGACGGCGTTACCCAACTTATAGATGCCGGCTGCACTGTAAGGATACTTCTCTGGGTGAGCGATGGCATCCTCATGACTCGTAGGAATCAAGTTAGGGTCGCTTGCCCACTGATCCAAGATAAACATAAACTGCTGACCGATTCTCTTGCCTGTCTTAGCCTGGTAAGCATAGTCAGGTGTCAACTCATCCATCTCCGTAATCTTGTTGCGGTTCCAAGTCAACTTACCTTCGATATAATAGTTGAAGTTCTTGCCGATATGGTTGCGATGACCGAGCGATACTTCCCATCCCCAGGTCTCTGCCTTACCATAGGAGTCTTGTGGAGCGGTCAAACCAAAGAGAGTTGGCACGGTAGCACGATCGACCAAGATCTGTGAACGCCACTCCTTGAAGTAATCCACGCTACCATAGAGTTTCTTATGGAAGAGGTCGAAGTCAACACCCATATTAAACATTGCAGACTTCTCCCAGATATTGTTCAAGTTACCTGCGGTTGCCTCGTAAGAACCTTCGATATAGTTCTGACCCGTACCGAAGTTGTAGCCAGAGCCTTGGGCATAAGTACTCTGATAAGGATAGCGAGCCACACCGGTATTAGCCTGTCCTGCAGTACCATAGCTAGCACGTACCTTCAAGAGGTCGAACACCTTCAAGTTCTTGATGAAACTCTCCTCGGAAGCAAGCCAACCAGCAGACAAGCCATAGAAGGTAGCCCAACGATTGCTTGGTGCATAGTTGTCGCATCCCATGCGAGAGATGTTGGCACTAGCGATGTATCGGTCGTTATAGACATACATACCCTGAGCATTCCAAGAGAGGTAACGGTTGGAAGAGTTCATGCCACGTACCACATTCTTGTAAGTACGCATGAAAGCCTGTGCATCAACGAGATGCTTGCCAAACTTATGGTTATAGGCAAGACCAAAACGGGTGTTGATATTATAGTAATAATCACGAGGAGAGGTCGTAGGGTCAGGCAAAGCCTTGAATGTACGTACACGTTGGTACTTGTAGTCATCCACACTCTCCACATTGTCCTGGAAGTTGTAGTAGTAACCATCGATGTCGGCTCGCTGAACCTTCTGGAAGGTCTCGTAAGAGTCGAAGCTGACCACAGCCTGTGCCTTCAATCCTGGTACGAGGGAGTCGAGATGACCCGTGGCAGTCACGGTCGTATAGAGGTTACGACGACGGTTCTGCTCGATACCACGACCTGCTATCTGGGCAGCACCATTCTTGCTATCTGATGTCGTTGGGAAGAAGAACTCTCCGTTAGGACAATAGATAGGATAGATAGGAAGGTTCTCGCCTGCACCCCATGTGAAGAGGTTCCATACGTCGATACCGGGCTGCACGATGTTGTCGATACGACCACCGAGGTCGAGACCTACCGACAAGAACTTGTTGACGTTCAAATCGACATTCACACGAAGGTTGTAGCGGTTCAAGGTCTCCTGACTGTTGTAACTGCCGCTGTACTTGGTCCACTTGGTGTCAAACAAACCTTCCTGACGGAGGTAAGAGAAACTCACGTAGTAGCGGGCACGGTTGTTACCACCGCTCAACTGGAGATTGGTGCGATACATTGGCGCAGCGTCACGGAGCATGGTATCATGCCAGTTGGTATTGAAGTACTTGTACTTATCCATGCCCGTCAGTTCCTCGCCGTTGCACACCTTACGATACTGTTCGATGTCATAGTCAGAGAACTCAGGGCTCAAGCCATCGAGATAGCGAGCCTGGTTGCGAGACAAGGCGTAGTTGTATGAGTTTTGGCTCTCAGGGATGCCTGCAATGGTCTGGAAGCCCACCTCCTGGGTGAAGCTCACCTTCATTCTGCCAGCCTCACCACGCTTGGTGGTCACGAGGATGACACCATTGGCACCACGCATACCGTAGATGGCTGTGGCAGCCGCATCCTTCAATACCGTGATGCTCTCGATAGGGAAAGCATCGAGGAAGGAAAGGTCACGCTCCACGTTATCCACGATGACCAGTGGAGAGCGAGCACTGCTGTTCATGGTACGGATACCACGGATATACATATCTGTCTCACTCCATCCTGGCTCCGACTGCGACTCGTAGGTCTCCACACCCGTGAGCGTAGAGGTGAAGGCATTCTGGAGCACGGTGACTGGGTGCTTCTCCAACTCAGAGCCGGTCACCACTGAAGTAGCCTCGGTGACAAACTTGCTTGGCTTGGAAGTGAAAGCCACAGGTGCCAGGTGGTCATACTCATTGTCCTCCTGCAAGGTGACGTTCACCTCGTCTTCCTCCATGCCTACCTTGACATGCTCGTCCTTGTAACCGAGGTAAGATATATAGAGGTCGTCGCCTGACTTCACCTTAATGGTAAAGTTGCCATCCGCATTGGTGAGGGTCTTACGCAATGCCTCATTGATGTTGACGATGGCACCCGTAACAGGCTTGCCATCGGCATCAACTATTTTACCATGTATGGTTCTACCATCATTAACTGCGAGAGCAGTTGAGGCAGACATGGTGAGCACAGCTCCCAACAAGATACGTGCTGCGCTTGGTTTGAAATATTTTGCTATGATATGTCTCATAATATAATCCAGTATTTATCATTCTTATTCTATAGAAGATACACTCTTCGGAAGATGCTTACTTCCATCCCTCGTTGTTCTCGAAGGTAGATGGGAGCTTCCACATCTCTGCCTCTGGAATAGGATACAGGTACATCTTGTCGTCGAAGACACGCTTCTGTGCCACCTTGCGAGTATAGACATCCCTGCCATTCTTCTTGGTTACGTTGACACCATAGATGTCACGACCCAAAGCCTGCTTGGCTACATTCCAACGGCGTACATCCCATGAGCGATGCTCCTCGAATGCCAACTCTATCGTGCGCTCCTTGTGGATGAAGTTGCGCATAGCCTCTTGTGAGTTGAGGTCGGTGCGGTCCTTGACATCTCCCGTGATACCGGCACGATGACGAATCTGGTCGAGCAAGTTGCAAACCTCTGTCTTGTTGGCTGCGAAATCTACCTCGTTCAGTGCCTCGGCATAGTTGAGCAAGATCTCTGCATAGCGGCAGATGATCCAGTTGCGATAGCTGGTACCTGCATGGTTGTTGTTGAGGATGACCTCTGGCATATACTTTCTTACGTAATAACCAGTTGGTGTGGCATTGGCATTGCCCACTGGATTGTCGCGTCCACCGGCTGTCACGTCGATGACATTGGTCTTGGTGGTGGTAGCCTGTCCCCAAGTCACACCATTGTACAAGATACTGGCTGCCAAACGAGGGTCACGGTTGGATACCGGTGTGGTATCATCATAACCACTGGCGGTGTTGACAGTAGGAGCAGCCACGCCATTGACTGTATTATTATAAAGAGGTGCGCCCGTAGCATCATAGCTATTAAAAGGTGCGCTACCATTTGCCATATCATACATATCCACGAGGTTCTGGCTAGGACAAAGACCGCCGTTGCCACCCTCGCCCACAGGAGTATCAGCAGACACTGCGCCCCATCCGAATGTACCATCGTTGCGATAGAAGATGACCTCGTTGTTCTTCTCGGTGAAGCCATTGAGCAAGATGGCATTGGTGTAACGCTGCACTGGAGTCAGGTTCTCACCATAATACAGACCATAGTTCTGACCATAGTCATCGATGAAGCTCTTCGCCATGTCGGCTGCGTCTTGCCAAGTGATGCCACTCTCGGCAGACCATCTAGGGCTTGCCATATAGAGGTAGATGCGGCTGAGCAATGCTCTGACGATAGGTTTGCTGATACGACCCTGGTTGCCGTCGATGTCGCTGGTAGCCTTGTCCATCACCTGCGCCTCGCACTCCTTCAACTCAGGGATGATGAAATCCACCACCATCTCCTTCATCGTAGGACGAACGCTATAACCTGTGAGCAAGTCACCATTAGGGTCGAGCACTTCCTGAACCACTGGCACAGGACCATACTTCAAGAACAAATCCCAGAGGAAGTAAGCACGGAAGAAACGAGCCTCACCCTTGATCCAAGACTTGTGCTCCTCATACTGCTCCTGGGTATCATCGGTACTCTTAGGCACCTCGTCGATACGCTTCAGGGTGGTGTTGCACTTGCGGATGCCACGGTAGCGGCTCTCCCAAGGATTGGTCAACTCTGCCGCTGCGGCATCGGCGTAATAGTTGCCGATGTTGAAGCCCACACGAGCACCACTGGAGGAGATGCTGCTCTCAGCTAAGTCGGTAGCTGCATCCAGCCAACTGTTGCCTACCCTGTTGCATCCATTGAGCAAGAAGTTGTAGGTATCGAAATGGAACTGCTCCATCGTTGTCCAACTGCTGAATGTCTGGTCGCCCGTCAACTCATTGCTAGGTTCCTTGTCGAGGAATCCGCCGAAGGCATCCTCGCAGGAGGTAAGAGCCATGCTCGTAGCCAGTACCATTGCAGCTGATAATATATATTTCTTCATTGTAGTCATCTTTTAGAATTTGATATTTACACCAAAGTTCACAGTCTTCATGATAGGATACTTGTTGGAGCCAGAGCTTTCTGGGTCAACCAAGTCGTCCAAGTGATCCCAAGTTATCAAGTTGTTGGCATTCACAAACAAGCGACACTCGCTCATCGCCAAGTGCTTGATCCACTGCATTGGCAAGGAATAGCTCAACTCGATGTTCTTCAAGCGAAGGAACGCACCGTTCTTCAGGAAGAAGGAGTTCTGCTGATGGTTGTTGTTGCCGAATGAGTCATAGTGCAAGAGTGGATAGGTGGCGTTTGCCAAGTTCCATTCCTCACTCATGTTAGGATTCCAACGACCCATGTGAAGGCTCTTCACCTTACCGCCATTGACAAACTCATACATTGCCTCTGCATCATAGTAACGTGACACGTGGTCAACACCCTGGAACATCACGTTGAATCCCCATCCCTTATAGGTGGCACCCAAGGTGAGAGAGTATGTGTTCTCTGGGATGTCGCTCAATCCGATGAAAGTCTCGTCACGGCTGTCGATGAAGCCATCACCATTCATATCGCGGTACTTCAAGTCGCCCACCTTCACGTCACCATAGGTTGACTTAGGGAAGTTAGGGTCTGCCAAGTCGGCTGATGTGACATAGCCATCACATACCAAGCCGAAGAACTGGTTGATGGCGTGTCCCTCACGCTTGCGATAACCTGTCTTGCCTGCTGGCTCGTCCATGTTGACAATCTTGTTCTTGGCATGGCTGAAGCTGAAACCTACGTTGTAGCGGAAGTCCTTGCCAATGGTATTGGAGTGGTGAAGCTCCAACTCGAAACCTTGGTTGTGTGTCTCACCCAGGTTACCTGCTGCCATCGTGGTACCTACCCACTCAGGACGGCTCTGGTAAGAGGTCAAGATATTGTTGCGCTTCTCATAGAAGTAGTCGAAGCTACCGAAGAGCAAACCATTCAAGAAACTGAAATCGACACCGGCATTATACTTATGTGCCTTCTCCCAAGTCACGTTGTAGTTAGGGTACTGGCTCTCATAGATAGTGGTAACACCCTTGGTACCAAAGCGATAGGCATTGGCATACTGCACCCACTTCTCCTCATAGAGGAAGCGCTGGCGAACACCGTTCACCAAGTACTGGTCGTTACCGACCTCACCGTAGCTGGCACGTATCTTCAAGTTGTCGAGCCACTTCTCTGTAGGCTTCATAAACTTCTCGTTGGAGAGCCGCCAACCGAGAGAGAAAGCTGGGAAGAAACCGAAACGCTTGCCCTTGCGGAAGTTCTCAGAACCATTGTAACCGAAATTGACCTCTGCCAAGTAGCGATCATCATAGCCGTAGGTAGCACGACCTACAAGACCTTGGTAACGGCGAGCCAACTCTGCCTGATAGCGGTAGTCGTTCTGGTTGTAGAGCAACATACCTGTCACATCATGCTTGCCAAACTTGCGAGCATAGTTCAACTGACCCTCGATATAGAGCTTGTAGGTGGTCGTCTGGTCATCACCTGCGTAAGCCAACTGAGTATCAGAGTTGTACTTGTAATAAGAATCTACGATATTGAAGTCGCTAGCACCGCGGTTCAACTCGTAGGTAGCGAAGTTGGCGGTAAACTTGCGATCGTAGTAAGCATTGTAGTCGAAGCTGACCATCGCACGAGCAGAGAGACCTGGGGTCAACCAGTCCATCTTGTAGTTGGCGATGAAGTTGGTCTCGTTGATGGTGTTGGTGGCACGGTAGAAACCTGCCTTAGCCAAGCGAGCCACAGGGTTGTCCTGATACTGTGATGAACCGGCATAGAGGTTACGTACGGTGCCATCATCGTTTCTCAACTGATAAGAAACTGGGAACAACCAACCTGGAGTATGGTTCAAGTTGTAGAAGGTCTGAGAGTAAGAGCCATCGAAAGCCTCGTTGCTGTTAGGCCCCTTACGCTCCTCGAAGCGAGTTCCGAAGTTGACCGACACGGTCAAGTCCTGGGTCAAGAGGAAGTCCAAGTTGGCACGGAAGCCGATACGGTTATAGCTCTGGTTGGACTTGTTGCCATACTGGTCCTCGCTGAAGTTCTTGAACAAACCTTGCTGGTCGTAGTACTCAGCGGAAACGAAGTAGCGCATACGCTTGGTACCGCCCTGGATATTAACGTTGTATCGCTGTGCAGGCGCAGAGTTGCGGAGCACGGCATCATACCAATCTACATTAGGATAGAGGAGTGCATCGTCGCCCGAAAGCTCGCCTGCACAACTCTTGCGGAACATCTCGATGTCGTGCGCATTGTACTGGGATGGCTGACCGTCATTTGCCAAAGCCTCCTCCAACAAGCGTACGCTGTCGTAAGAATTGAGGTAGGTATCACCACGGGTAGGTGAAGACCACTGCCAGTTGGCTGTCAAGCTCACTACAGGCTTGGCATCCGTACCACGCTTGGTGGTAATCAATACGACGCCATTGGCACCACGCACACCGTAAACGGCTGTGGCAGAGGCATCCTTCAATACGGAGATGCTCTCGATGTCGTCAGGAGCTATCTGAGAGAACTCACGCTCCACACCATCCACCATGATCAATGGTTGGTTGTCGCCAGCGAAAGAGGCACGACCACGGATGTAGAGCTTCATGTCGTCGGCACCAGGGGCACCAGAGGTCTGGGTGGTGACAAGACCAGCCACCTTACCAGAGAGGGCCTGAGATACGTTGGCAGATGGAGACTGGAGCAACTCCTTGTTGCTCACCTGTCCGATGGCACCTACCACACTCTCCTTCTTCTGATGACCGTAACCCACTACCACGACCTCGCCAAGGCTCTTGTTCTCGTCCTTGAGCACCACCTTGACGTGGCGTTGGTTTCCTACACGGATGTTTTGGGCAATCATACCGATGTATGTAATCTTCAAGGTAGCCTTCTCGTTCTTCACTTGAATCTTGAAGTTACCATCGAAGTCGGTAACCACACCATTGGTGGTCAACGCCTCCATGACGGTGGCACCGATGATAGGCTCACCCGTCTCATCGGAGACATTACCCGTGACGGTTATCTTGTCCTGCGCTGATGCTCCCAATGTGAGGAGCACCAGTGTAAGGGTCAAGAATAACTTATGTAATATGTTATTGTTCATTGCTTATTGCTTTTAGTTATTGATTCTCAGACAATAATTTGTAATATGGGAAGTAGCCAGCCTTCAATACGTCAAGACTAGCCAACTCTGCTGTCAAGAAGATACCAGCACTTCCTTCTCGCAAGCTATCAAACTTAAACTGATAGTCTGGCAGATAGCTACCATCCTCCTTGCGCTGCTTAGCATTCATGGTCAGAGAGTTGCCCGAACGTGTGAATGCCAACTCGCAAGTGGCACCATGCATATCGCTTACGTAGGTAGTCCAATCAAATGATGAAGTCAACTGGAAACTGAGGTTAGCACTATTGTTGTTGGTATCACCACCAGCACCAAACCATCCGAAAGCATCTGAACGAAGGACATAGTTCTCGAAGTAGCCGTCACCGCCCAAAGCTGTTGTTGAGCATACCACAAGCCAGTTGTTCCAATTCTTACCATTGCCAGAGTTATTGTTGACAAACTGGATGACGAATGGACAATCCTCAGAGATGTTTGAGTTCAAAGGATAGAAGTCTGAGAAGGCTGTCCACCATCCAGCAGTGCAATCAGCAGGACCTACCAACTTGCTGCCCGCTGCATACTCCTCGCCGATGTATGTCTCGGCTGCATCTATCTGGAGATAAGAACCATCACAAGCCAAGAAAGCACGGATGTTGCCATCGGCATCGCATGGCTGATGATACATCTCTTTATATACAGTACCATCTTGGCAAGTAGCAGTAGCTGTAAAATATACTTCTCCACCACGACGTTCGATAGTCATCTCGACCTCAGCACCTTCCATGTTCTTTCTGAAGGTTTCCCAGTCGCCATAGCCCTCATTTGTGATGTTGTCGGCATTATAGTTGCCATTACCCCAGCCATAGAGGTCGCTGCGCAGAACGAAGTACTCTACATAGCCATCGGTTTGACGATCTCTGTCGGTAGCTACAACGATATTCCAGTTGTTCCAGTTGCCTACACCATTGGTATGGTTGATAAACTTGGTGTGGAATGTCTGGTTGGCTGGGATGATGAAGTAATCAGAGAACGTAGTCCACCAACCGGCAGAGCAATCCTCAGCACCGACAGGTACATATACCTTCTTCTCCTCACTGCCACCACCGTTTCCACCAACGGTCTTGTTCCAGTCGCGCTCGTTCATCTGGTTGCGAATCAGTGTCACGTTATCCACAGAGAGACTGCCGTACTCAGCAGTGCCCAACTGGTCGCCTGTCGTACCTATATATAAATAAGGTAGAGCCTGGATGCTGTCGAGCAAGGTCTGATAAGAGAATGTGGTGGCTGCGGCACCTTCTGGCTGATCGCCCGACAGACTCTTCTTGCCATCCACGTAGAGCTGATAACCCTTCTGTCCCAACTGGAGTGCCACGAAGTGCCACTCGTTAGGAGTGAGGATGCCTGTCTTGTAAGTGTCAGGATCGTTCTCATCCAAGTCAAGGCTCTGCAACTGTCCTGGCTTGGTATAGACCAACTGTCCGTTAGGGGTGAAATAGAAGCGTGCGCCCTGTGCATCATCAGAGCCAAAAGAGAAGATAGGACGCTTCAAGTCCATCTCCTCGCCCTCAGCGCAATCCACCTTCACTGCGAAAGTGATGGCTGCGCCGTTCTGCAACTTCACGTTGTTGAATGGATTGGCAATCTTTGCTGCGCCCGTACCATTCAGATGCAATACGTTACTACCAAGATAGTCATCGTTGACTACCTCGCACACCTCGTTGTGAATCACCATGTCGGAGAACTCAGGCTTGTCGTCTGAATACTCAAAATCGTAGGTGTTCACGACCTGACGCTCTGGATAGACCTGATTGCCTGCGGCAGGATCCTGGTCTCCCCAATCGGTACAAGCGGTGAAACCGAATGTGACCAACATGGCACCAACTAATGAGAATAAAGATTTTCTAATCTTCATAATTAATGCTTTTAGGTTGTTGTTTATACTTTAGATTATTTGATTCTTTGTTTAATTCTTCTTTTAACTCTTGGTTTGACTTTTCTTTTGTTCAAATTAGAGAATGATTCGGTGGCAAAAGTACAATTAATAACAAAATAGGAGGTGGACAAATACAAATAATAGGTGGACAAAATGCGTCAAGCCTAGTATTTATGCTGCTTGGCGCACTTTATCCACCTACTGTGCTCCCCCACACACAAGAGAGCGATCGGCTTGACCTACATCAAGTCGTCTCCCGATAAGAGGAAGGGGAAAACCCATATTGCTTGGTGAAGCAACGGGTGAAATACTTAGGGTCGTTGAAGCCCACCCTATAGGCTATCTCCGTGATGTTGCGGTTGGCGACATTCTCCACAATCATCCTCTTGGCGATGTCAAGACGATAGTTGCGGATAAACTGCGAGGTAGGGTTGCCCGTCTCCACATTCAGCTTCTTGCTCAGAATGCTTCGGTTCATGTGCATCGCCATAGCCAGCTCCTGTACACCAAACTCTGAGTTGGCATAATTGGCCTCCATCACTTCCATGACAGCCTCCATGAATGGCTTGGTCGTTTTCTCCACCTCTATCTTGTCTGCCTCGATGGTCTTGTCCTGACTTTCCTGGTAGCGCTTCTGCGTCTCCAGGATAGACTGGATGCGAGTTTGCAACTTGCCTGGCTCATCACTCTCCCTCAATGCCAACTCTATCGGTCGATACAAGGCTTCCAGCTCTCGCTCACGCATTTTCTCCAATCTCTTCAGGTAGAAGTATCTCGCCAATGCCGCCATGCAGAGGATGACGATGGTGATAAACCACCAACTCTTCCAGAAATATGGGGTGACGCTGACAGCGATGGAAATCGTCTGCTCCTTGCTGGAGGCGATGGAAGGCACGTACTTCACCTCAAACTCATAGTCGCCTGCCGGCAAGGTGGAGTATCTGACGCTATGCTGACCGGGGCGAAGGTTCACCCACTCATCCTCATAGCCTCTCATGCGATAGAGATATACTCCCTGCGTCTCACTGCCATAGTTGAGCGCAGAGAAATGGATGGTAAACGACTTGTCGCCCTCATGCAGGGAGATTTTCTTGGCGATGGAAATATCCTCGTCGAGATAGTCGCTGCCAGCGAAGACCGGTTGATTATCCACCGACAGCTCTGTGAAGCACAGGCGCTCCGTCTCCTTCACCTTGTGATTGACACCGAGCAACCTCATCATGCCTCGCTCCGTGCCCAGGAAGATCTCACCCGATGCACTGCGGACGGTTCCATTGAAATAGAACTGCGAACAGAGCAAACCATCCTCTTGGAAGAAACTACTGAACACTCCACTCTTCGGATTGAAGGTAGAGAGACCATTCTTGGTGGCTATCCACAGCATCCCATTGTTGTCCTCCACGATGCCCATCACCGCATTGTTGGCAAGTCCATCGGCAGTGGTATAGTTCTTGATATGCTGCTTGCCGTCCTTGTCACGCCAGCGGCAATACATACCATAACCATTGCTGCCCATCCATATCTTGCCATCCTTGGTCTGGCAGAAAGACAATATCTTGTCGAAGACACCACTCTTCGGATTATCAAGTTTATAGGAATGATAGGTGACGGCAAAGTTGCGCTGGGTTCCTCGTCGGGATTTCAAATCGACCTCCACCATGCCCAGGATACAGCCCATCAGGAGTTTGCCATCCCTCGTCACCAAACTACCAATGCAACCACGGATGTCGAGGCAATGAGAGAAAGGTTCTTCCAGCTGCCGCTTTTTGATGTCATAGAAGAACAAGCCATCGTTGGTGCCTATCCACATTCCGTCATTGATGGCATCGTAGGCAAAAGCTCCCACGAAGGAGAGCAATTCCTGATACCTATCGCCCACCAGCAGGCGTTGCATCTTGCCCGGTTCGCCGAGCGGCATCACAGCCACTCCGCCCCCCCATGTGCCTATCCACAAGTTGCCATGCCCATCGGCGGCAAGGGTAGATACACTGTTGTGCGGCAAGCCAGAGTTGGCGGTTGTATAATGAACGAAATTCTTGGAATGAGGAGATAAGGCGTTCAGTCCTCCCTCCACGACACCGACCCAGAGGGTGCCATCGGGAGCAGGAAACATGGCATTGACCGCATTGCGGGCGATACTGCCAGGATTGCGTGGGTCGTTCTGGTAGAACTCCAACTGCAAGAGGCGTGGCGCCAACTTGGTGATGCCTCCCGTCTCCGTGCCCACCCATATCTGTCCGTCCTTGGAATAGAGGCTATTCACGAAGTTGCTGCTCAGTGGTCCGATGGTGCTGGTGCTGTTCCAGTGCTCGATGTCGCCCGTCTTGTCGTCGAGGATATCCACGCCACAGAGCGAACCTATCAGGAGTTTGTCGTCTGGCGACACCGCCAAACTAGTAACCACCTCGTGCTGCAAGGAGTGGTCGGTAGGCGAACAGTGGTACTGCTGCTTGGCGCTATTGTATAAGCCACGGTTGGTAGCGAGCCATATCTTGCCATGGTAGGAGATGACGGCAAAGGCATAGCGATTCTCCAGCGGAGCGAACTCCGAGGTGATGTCCCTAGCCACCAGGCGATTGCCCTTGGCATCAAACTCGCTCACCTTGCCATTGTTGCACATCACCACCGTGCCTCGGTGATAGACATCACAAAGTCCGAGGTCGGGAGCATTGGAAGGATAAGAAGTGCTGAGCACGCTATTCACCTCGCCCTTCTCATTGAATCCGATACGGGTGAGGCGATTGAAGGTCACCATCCATAGATTGCCCTTGCTGTCGCAATACATTCTCACGCACCGCTCCTTGAAAGTCTGCCCCAAGAGATTGCGCACTTGCTCATTCTCGCAAGGAGGCTCCACGGGCTGCAAGGTAGTGAGGTCGAGCACCTGCGGTCCTTCCTCAAACGCTATCCAGAGTCGCTTGAAGTGATCTTCATACACGCTTCGGCAGCTGTTGCTTCTCAATCCGATGCGCTGGGTGCCCAACCCGAAGTTGACAAAGTTATAACCATCGTAGCGCACCAATCCTCCGCCATGCGTACTGATCCACACGAACCCGAAGGAGTCTTGGAAGATGTCGTCGGCGAAGTTGTTGGGCATGCCCGAAGCCATGTTGAGATAGCTTACGTTATACATACCAGACATTCCACCTTGAGCCATACTGCCCAAGGCTATCATCCATAAGACTACGAAGGTGAATAACTTTCTAATCATGATTGATGATGAGATCATTTACCCATAGGATGGGCATATACTTTTAACTTATTCATTATCTTATTGTTTCTCTTTTCTATCTTCAAACTTAGCATAGACAACCATGCCAAGCCCTAATAGAGCAAGAGCAATATACATACTATAAAGACTCCAATTCATAATATATCTCCTTTTTAATTTAATAATCAGTTTTTATCTCTTTTCAAGAAAAAGACGCCTATGCCAAATAGTAATACCATAATCAATATAGCACCTACTACCGACATAACGGTATCAACCTTGACGAACATATTCGTCAAGATAAATGCTGTTACTATATACTTCGCAACATCCAAGAACCATTTCCCGATTTCTTTGTTCATCTTTACGATTTCAAAACTTTGCTGCAAAAATACAAAGAATAAATGAAACGAAAGAAAAAATTGGCAAATAAATAGATACACAATGGGAGATAAGCGCAAAGAAAAGAATGAAAAGCACTTAAAAAGAAAAAAAGACCACCCATTACAGGGTGGCCTTATGCCAGGTATTCGAGACCTCATCATACTCGATGTAGCCTCTGTGTTTCCATACTCGCAAGGTGGACTTGCCATCTCCCCTCCTACCTTGCATCGCCCGTATGCTCACAAACTGATCGTAGGTGAACTCGCTAGGCAAGAGGGCTAGGAGATTCTGCGGTGCAGCACTCACCTGCTCCTCCTCGGCTAGGATTTCCTCCTCCAGTTGCTTGCCGAAGAAGCGCATCTTGCACCATAGGTCCATCTGCTCGCTCCATCTCACGTAGTCGGCGATATCCTTCGACCACTTGCAGCCCCCTGCCACATAGAGCACCATCGCCTTGAGGTAGGCTATCACGTTGGCACGATAAGAGAGGATGCGGTAAGCCTCACTCTCATAGAGCGTGGCACGACGGTCGTTCTCGGCAGTCAACTCCTTGGCTAGCTTCAACGCCTGCGGACACTCGACAAGACCGTTTGTCGCACCCAGACGAAGGAGATAAGGACGAAGTTCTTCGGTGAACTTGTCATCATAAATGCCAAAGACAGGAAGCGTGGGTTCGAGGGGCTTGATGATGGTGGAGAGATAGAGACGGGAGAGCGTTCCATCGTTCACTGCCTTCTGGAAGAATCGATGGGCATTGGGGATGGTGGTCGAGGCATTGAAGTTCCATCGCAATGGGGCTATGCCCGTGATGGCGTCCACGCCCACACGCTCCTGTCCGTGATCAGCATTGTCGAAAGCCTTGCGGATGAGGATGCTCACCTCATCGATGGTTCCCCTGGAGGTCACCTTCTTCAGTTGCTCCACCTCATCCACACGTGTATAGACGAATCGCTGTCCGTTCTCATGAGCATCCACCACACGCTGGTTGAATACGGCATCGGTAAGGTTGTCGATGAGTATCTGTATGCAGATGTCGGCAGGTCGAGGGTCCTTCGCCTTGGTCTTGTTGGGTGGATTCTTGCGCTTCCACTCCGCCTCACGCAGTCGGTTGGGCTTGTCGGTCTCCTTGATGTCGGCGAGGATGATGTCGATCGGTTTCTTGATGGCTCCCTTGCCCACGCTCATGGGGGCTATTCCCCTTCATTTCCAAGAAAGCACGCATAAAAATGACGAGACTCCCCAAAAGAAACACCGCTGAGACGAAGACCCGCCACCAGATGCTCCTGGCATTTGCGGTCGTGAGCATGGGCGTGCTTCTCGTCTTCGTCTCCTTCAGCGTACCGCCCACTGGCATCATCGACGCCAGCGTACTTGCCGCCTTTGGCGAGATGCTCACCTTCGCCGGTTCCCTCATCGGCATCGACTACCACTACCGCTACAAGAGCGAGCGATATGGTGAGGATGAGGAAACGGCAATGGAAAGGTGATTTCAAAAAAGAAACAAGCAAGGGAAAGAGGTGAAAAGCCTTCCTTCTCTTGCTTGTTTTTTATGTATTCTTCAGGCTGCAATAACAAGGCCAAATACGCTAGATATACAGGATTGACAAGACCGACCATTCATAAATGGTGGGACGCTCCTTTTTTTAGATTGCAAGCACAAATACAAAAACTAAGTTCGTCAAAATTAAAATATAATCGAACTACAGAAAAGAAGTCGAGATAACTGCAAAAACATTTGGTGATTATTTCGATTTTTCGTATCTTTGCCATCGTAATTAAATCGTAACTAAAGAAATAATGGCATGGCAAGAATTGGTTATGCAAGAGTTTCCACAAGGGAACAGAATCTGGATATGCAGCTTGCCGAATTGGAAAGGGCAGGGTGCGAGAAGATTTTTTCAGAGCACAGGAGTGGCGTGAAGCAACGTCTGGAACTCGCTGAAGCCTTGAAGGACTTGCTGGATATAATATCAACACTTCATGACATGGACGTGGCAATATATTCCATCAAGGACAACATTGACACATCGAGCACATCAGGGAAACTCATGATGCACATCTTCGCCTCGTTGGCCGAGTTTGAGCGTGACCTCATCATTGAGCGCACGCAAGCCGAACGAAAAGCTGCAATGAAAAGAGGGAAGAAGATGGGCAAGCCAAAGCTAAAGCACAATAATAGGGCAAAGGCCACGGCCATGCTCTATGAGAATGGAATGGGCATAGAAGATGAGCCAAGAAACAATCGATGCGCTAGCGCATAATAATCCGCTATACGAGTATCGTGTAATCATCGCTGGAGGCAGATACTTCAATGATGTTATGAATTGTTGACGGAGAAGTATGACTTCTTTTGTAAAACCAGCTATAAACGTTAATTAAAATGATGACAATAGAAAATATACAAGAACTCATCAAGGTAGATGAAACTCGTACAGTGGAATTGAAGAAAACCACTGGAGAAATTAAAGATGGAATGCGTTCTGTGTGTGCCATGCTAAATAGTAGTGGTGGTTATGTCATCTTTGGCATAGCACCCCAAACGCTAAAAATCATTGGGCAAACGGTGTCCGACAACACTCGCCAAGAAATTGCAAGAGAAATTAGAAAGCTTGAGCCATTCGTAAACATGGCTGTTGAGTACATTGAAGTTCCTGGTACAAATGGTTCGCAAGTTGTAGTACTTCATGCAGACAAGAAGTTGTTTGGTGAAGCACCGTATGTTTATGACGGTAGGGCATACTACAAATTGGAAAGTACGACTATGCAGATGCCACAGCAAATGTACGAAAGACGGTTTTAGGCAAAGAACGCTCAGAAGTGGACTATAGTATTGATACTAAGCTTGACAGCTTAACCGGTCAAGTTAAAAGATTGATAATCAGTTTAGGTGCAAGCCAAATGACGAAAAAACAGGTTATGCAACAGGTTAAGCTGTCAAGTAGCAGTAACGTGGTTGACAGATATATTAAACCTGCTATCGAGCAAGGGTATGTGACAATGCTTCACCCTGAGAATCCTCGACATCCAAAGCAAAAATATATGCTCACAGAGAAAGGTTTAGATATATTGGAATCTTTAAAAAGAAAAGGATAGTTTTAGATTTACATCATGACAGCCGAACCATACCTGACATACGCAATAGGTCCTAAAGGCAAGTTGGTGCATGTTGACTCTGTGCCAAACGGACTATTGTGTGGTTGTACTTGTCCAGATGCCTTAAGTCGGGAAAGAAGGTAATTCCATGTCTTGTATGCAACCATTTGGAGAGACATGAGCATGCTGAGGATGTTTGCAGCCTTAGGTATTCGCCTTCCGTATATTGTGACTATTTCTTGTTATACAAGTTCATTGACTCTCGTATTTCCAGCAAATATAAGGATACAAAAGTCAAAGAGATGGAATACAACCCACCAAAGGAAGGTATTTTGTGGACTTGAGAAGCTAAACGAAACAAGCAAGAAAATGGGGGCGATATATACCCACCCCGCCTCTCTCTAAGCGTTGATGTTCATAATTATGAAATTTGCATAATATTCTCTAAAATTCTCGGAAGTTGGTTTCGCGCATCCTCTATGGATTGTTTACATCTCTTTGATGGTTTACTATATGGGTAAGAAGTCATAACCTCATCATAAACATCAACCATGTCTTTATCTACTGTAATATACCTCCCAAACTTGTATCGACTATTTTCATTTTTTAAGCCAGCTAAGAATATTACAAGAGCTATTAGCTTATCTGTAAGTTGCGAATATCCTAGCTTGTGGCTAAATTCACCGATTCTTATATATGCGTCGGCATAATCACAATTAATGATATAGGTTCCCTTTTTAAAAGCTCGCTTCATTAGAATGTCATAGTCTGCAAGCATTTCTTCACTAAACCCATAGTCTGAATGAAATTCTCGGGTTATATCTTCGAACCCTGCATTTAGCAATATTCGAAAGAATCTTACTCTTGTTTTTTTTAATTCATTTGTTGTATCCATAATAATTAATATTAATTTATTTGCTATTTTTTCATGAAAAGCCACACCATTAATGCTAACCATCCATTCTGTAACGCAACTCTGTATGCAGCAGGGCTACCTTTTTTAAATGCACTACGAGACTCATACTTATGTGATTCTATGAATACATTTTCACGTGACCATTTATAATTATAGCTCTTTGGGCGCTTTAGCCATGTCATTTCTTCTATCCACCCATTATCTATAGAAGCCCTATAAGCACCAGGATTCCCCCATCTGAACTCGCTGCGTGAAGAGTATTTATGAGATTCGTTCAATGTATTCTGCTTATTTTGCCAATAGCCTTTAGGCTTTACATTAGAAACGAACCAATTCATCTCTTCTATCCATTTGTATTTTACAGCTTTTGAATATGCAGTTGGCGCCATCTTTTTAAACTCCATTTTAGTTGAATATTTGGCACCTTCTTCGAATACACGTTCTTTTGTCCAATAGCCTTGTTCTCTCACTTTAGTTTTTATCCAAGGCATTTTTCCCCATAGATCGTGTTTGAATGCATAATCATACGCAGCATGACAACCTTTGCAGAAATCAGTTCTCGTTGAATACTTTTTAGATTCTTCTATGACATGTTCTTCATTTTGCCAATAACCTTGAACGGCTTGATCATGAGTTAGCCATGTCATTTCAGATTCCCATTTATGTTTCCTTGCAGAATAATGAGCAGCAGATGACTTCCAAAAGAATTCATTCCAAGTTTTATATTTCTTCGATTCTTCAAAGACATGTTCTTTTACATTCCACCAACGAGGCGGTTTTCTTTTGCTGTAGAACCATGGAAATGTTTCTTTATTCATCATCTTGTATTTAAGAGCTGCATCATAAGCACCTGCAGCTTTTGTAAAAAACTCTGTAGGCGTTTTATATTTTTCTGCTTCTTTTATTACTTTATTTCTTGTCCACTTATATACGAGACTACCCAAAGAGCCAATGTTCTCACCTGTAGCATTGATATTATTAAGCAATGTATAGTGAAGTATATCTCTGTAATAAAGAGATTGAATTCGCTCTTCACGCTGTCTTTCAATAATCGTGAGTCCTTCTCTCAATATTTTATATTTTGGGACTTTTTTACCTTCTCTTATAAAATATTTAAGCACAGGGTCATCTTTCTCGGTTCTGTGTTCATAATCCCTGCGATTAATATTGTTGGTGGCCCCTATATAAGCATTTTTTTTGTCCTCATCAATATATACATAAATCATGTGCACCGGCCCCTTAAGAGCACGTTCGTACCCTTTTGGTCGGAACCATATCATTTCTACAAGCCACCCCATTTCTCTTGCGGTATTATAAGCAGAAGGAGCTTTGCGCTGAAAATCACTTTTATACTTATATTTTTTGGCTTCTTTGAAGACTGTCTCTTTGTTTTTCCAATGCCCTTTTTTCATACGATTTGCTTTCTTTAGCCAAGTCATTTCATCTAGCCAATTGTTATCGCTTGCTGTCTTGTAAGCAAGGTAATTTGCATCACAAAACTCTTTTACTGATTGATAATTATGGGATTCCTCAAAGACATTTTCTTTGATTTTCCAATATCCATCAGGTTTGCGTTCTGCTTTCGCAAGCCAAGTCATTTCATCCAGCCATCCTTTATCCTTAGCTAAATTATAAGCAGTATAACATCCTTCTCTGAATTCTTTTAAAGTTTTATACTTATGAGATTCATTAAAGATATTCTCTCTTGATTGCCAAAACCCACGTACAACCCTTGTTCTTTTAAGCCAAGTCATTTCGTCAAGCCACCCTTTTTTTCTTGCAACTGCATATGCTGACGCATTTTTGCGGTTGAAATCACTAAAGAACGAATATTTTTTTGATTCTTCAAAAACTGCATCTTTCGTCCATTTGTTTGGTTTTGGTGCAGGGTGAACCAACCAAGTCATTTCGTCTAACCAACCATTTATATATGCAATACGGAATGCGCCAGAACTGTTCTTTTTGAATTCTGATCTAGAAGAATACTTCATACTTTCTTGCCAGACTGTATCCTTTGTCCACTTTCTAGCCATATCTTGATAATTTTAAATTTTATAATAATAATTCTTTGCTTGCAAAGATATATAAAAATCCACAATAATGCAAATGATAGCGTCGTTATCAATGTGCTTTAACTTTATTTATATGCTTATACTATTATGTGTGGCTTTTTATGGGATAGTTACATTATAAATAGTCTGTGTTTAATAATGTTAAGTTGAAACGTAATGGAACATTTTTTCTATCAAACTAAGTTGATTATCAAAAAAATGAATTACCTTTGCAGTGAGCTTTGTAGGGTGGTTTATTAACTGCTTCTGGAGCTACAATCGGTTAGAATTATTAAATATTCTATAACATATAATGATGTGATTATGAAGAAACGTGTTATTTTGGCGATTATGACAGTCGCAATGAGTATGAGTATGAGTGCGCAGGTACAATTCTCTAGATTTAAGTATTACGTTGCAAATATTATGGACTTTAGCCATCTCCAGTTGGAAGCGAAGTTTAAGGTAACTAGTGAAAGAAATATAAAGTATTTGCATGTATTTTACTCTCCTCTTAATAGTGTAGGAGATGCTATTGTTGATGAGGATGGTCACAAATATTTTCATATATATTGTACTGGCCCTTTTGAACCAAAGAATAGTTATACAAAACATTTTGATCCTTACTATTTTGTTGGTAAAAAGCCATCTCCATTTCCTTCCAAGATAGTCATCGATTACATGGGCGGAGGTAGTGATACTATCCAAATTACAAAAGATAATATTAAGAAATATTTTCCATGCCTTAAATGGGTAGATGTTGACTACAATAGAAAATTTTAGTTATATAATTGAATAATTATTTAGATAAAATGAACATGAAGAAATATTTTGCAATATTGTTCCTTTATCTTTTTGTGGCAACTTTCTGCCAAGCTCAGGCTAAAGTCGAGAAAGCTGAATGTGATACTACTAATTATAATCTCACAATGGTATTATCATGTCCACAATCAAAAGATGTATTATACCGTTCTGCAAAAGAATGGCTTGCTTCTCATATTCCTGGTTTCCAACAGAAATTACAGTATGATGATAAGGAATATGGTACAATAAAGTTTAGGAATTCAACATATCTCTCTTCTAAGAAGAATTATCGTCAAAAGACTACAATTGATATGACTGGTACTATTGATTATATGGTTACAATCAATATCAAAGATGGTAGATTCAGAGTAAAGTCTGAAGATGCTATGGCAAATTGGCAAGAATCTTTTATATTTAATGGTACAAGACAGTATAATGGAAGAAAAAGCCTAGAGTTGAAAAACTTTTTAATGTGGACCCGAGACGTAAACGTTGCTAAATTATATTCCGCTGATGTTGGAAAAATTGCTGACGGTATATGGATGACTGCCCGAGAAATAGAAAATGACGATTTTTAATTTTTAGAAAACTATATCATAAATATACTCAAGTGGTTTAATATTTAGTAAGTTAGGTTTAGCTATTTCTTTTTTACGTCTATTGAAAGGAAAACTTAAATGATGGCAGGATAATTTTTATTCTGCCATCAATACGATTCCTACTTTCACTCTTTTGCCGCAATGAGGGCATAAGGTTTCCGTTTGAATGACAGGGCGCTCCGTCTCAACTTCTTGTATGGGTTATGCATTATTTTCATTTACCGGTAATTCTTCAGCAGTCTCTTCTGTTTCTGAATAGAAAAGATCAGTAATGTCGCAGCCTATGCCTTCAGCACTTGGAAGAGATTAGAGATAGTAGGCTTGCTGTTTTTTTATCAAATGGTAGTATATTTTGAGTAGAGAATAATATTTTTAGAAGATAAATAGACTTTTTCTCTAAAAATGTCTATAATTCAAAAAAAATACTTATTTTTGCAATTAGTAACAATCCTAAAATACTTACTTTGTACAAATAAGTATTGATTGATATTTACAAAAGCTTATATGTTTGAAAATAAATAACTTTATACGATTTGATTATGACAGAAGAAGAAAAGAAAGAGTTCGAGGAATTCCTACAATGGAAAGCCGAGAAGAAGAAAAGGGAGGAAGAAGAGGCTGAAAGACGAGCTAAACTTGCTGATCAACAATGTATTGCAGCAGATCAGGTTAGAGCTGAGGCAGATATTATTGATACTCCAGAACCTAACAATTGGGAAAATGAAAAAAGTAAATCTGATAGACTTATACAAAAAGGCTTATTTGGTTTATGTATTTTTATACTTATAGCTTTAATAGCTATTCTCGCGAATATAGATCATACACCTAAAAACGAGCAAGTGTCAGCCACAAGAGAGAACATTCAAAAGGATGCTGATTCTATTCGTATTGATAGTATCAGAAAGGCTGACAGAATAGATAAGGTCAAACATTCAATAAAAATCATAAAGGCTTATCTGTCTGCTCCCAACAGCGCAGGGGGTGTAGATGCTCATTTGGTATGGAAAAATGTTTCAAAGAAAACTATCAAATACTTAACTTGGAGTGGCTATCCAATCAACGCCGTAGGTGATCCTGTATCGTGCGAAATTCGCAGAATATCAGAAAGTGGTGGTAAAGTTACAGGTCCAATTAAACCTGGAGCAACTGATGGATACGATGGATGTTGGGAATGTTTATGGTACAATTATTCCGCAAAGAAGTTAATCCTTACAGGAATTGACATCGAATACATGGATGGTAGTACTATGCGTATAAACCAGAATGAATTGAAATATATTCGATAAACCGGCAAGAAGTGAGAAAGAATCTCTGTGAGCTTAATTTCTATTACTAATGCTTTTATTGTAGAAGAGAGGAAAAGTTACCAAGATTATGGTGCCATTATATGGAAAGCTAATCCATACAAAGTTTTCCTGTCATTGGTGCAAGAATATAGGCTGATTAAATATTGATGGCAGAATGAAGATATTCTGCCATCATTTTAATTTCCCCTTTAATAGCGGTATTAAGAAAAGGCTTACTTCTTCAAACTATCTATCTGCTCCTTGGTCAAGCCCGTGGCTTGCATGATTTGTAGGTGAGGTAATTCCAAAGAGAGAAGTTTCTTGGCGATGGCAAGTTTCTCTTTGACCTTAGCTTTCTGCGTCGCCTCCTCCTTTTCCCGGCGAAGTTTATCTACCTCTTTATGAGCAGCTTCCACTTTTTTGTGAGCAGCTTCCACTTTTTTGTGAGCAGCCTCTACCTCCTTGCGAGCAGCTTCTCTCTCCATGCGTCTCTTCTCTTTCTCCCACTTGTCGGTGGCATAGAGGTCACGCATGATCTTGACATCCTCCTCGTAATAGTCACGCTCCTCTGGGGTGAGCTTCTGCAGATCACCTATCGCCGCCAACTTTCGGAAGACGGGGTACTTGTCCAAAAATGGTATTTCTTTCAAATGCTCCATATTGTTCAGAAATCATGATGTCGTTTTCACACTATTGTGAATTTTGATTGCAAAGATACATATTTATTCCAATAATCGCAAAGAAATGGGGAGTTTATTTGAAAATAAATGAAAACAAGCAAGAGAAAGAGGTGAAAAAGATTTGCTACAGCGAAGGAAAAGTTGTACCTTTGCACCGAAAAAGAACAAAAACAAAAAGATAGAGAATCAAGGATAATCATTATATAGACAACAGATGAAGAAAACAATACCAGTAATAGGCATGGCATGCTCGGTATGCTCTGCCAACGTAGAAAAGAAGCTCAATTCGCTCGAAGGCGTCCACTCTGCCTCCGTCTCCTTGGCAGGTCGCACTGCCCTCGTGGATTACGATCCCGACAAGATTACGCTCGAAGACATGAAGCGTGAGGTGAGCAATGCCGGCTACGACCTCGTCATCGAGGAAGACCGTAGTGCGGAGGAAATCACCCGCCGTGAATATACCTTGCTCAAGCGCAAGACCCTCCTCTCCTGGCTCTTCTCCATCCTCGTCATGGCGTTTTCCATGGGGTGGAGTGACAACCAGATCTGTCTCCTCCTCGCCCTCTTCAACATGTGGTACTGCGGCAGAATGTTTTACGTATCGGCATGGAAGCAATTGAAGCACGCCACTGCCAACATGGATTCGCTCGTGGCACTGAGCACCCTCATCGCCTTCCTCTTCAGCGTCTTCAACACCTTCTTCGGCGACAGTGTATGGACGCCTCGTGGTATCGAGTGGCACACCTACTTCGATGCCTCCGTGATGATCATCACCTTCGTCTTGACGGGCAGATGCCTGGAAGAGAAGGCTAAGAATGGTACGGCGAGCAGCATCCGACAGTTGATGGGATTGCAACCGAAGACCGCCCGACTCCTCCGTGAGGGAAACCTGGAGGAAGTGCCTATCTCCACCATCGAGCGTGGCGACATCATCGAGGTGCGTGCCGGCGAAAAGATTCCCGTGGATGGCGTGGTGACCGAAGCCGAGAGCTTCATGACCCCCGATGCCGCCTACGTGGACGAGGCGATGATCACGGGTGAGCCCACACCGGCCCAGAAGAAAGTGGGCGACGAGGTATTGGCTGGCACCATCCCTAGCCAAGGCAAACTGCGGATGCGTGCCAAGCAGATAGGCGAGAACACCGCCCTCGCACAGATCATCAAGATGGTGCAAGAGGCACAAGGTTCGAAGGCTCCCGTACAGCGCATCGTCGATAAGGCGGCACTGGTCTTCGTGCCCGTGGTCACCTTCCTCTCGCTCGTCACCTTCCTCACCTGGTGGATTACAGGCGGCAATGCTGCCCTGCCACAAGCCATCCTCTCTGCCATCTCGGTATTGGTCATCGCCTGTCCGTGCGCCATGGGACTCGCCACCCCTACCGCCCTCATGGTGGGCATAGGCAAGGCGGCACAGAAGCAGATATTGATCAAAGATGCCACGGCACTGGAGAACCTCCGCAAGATAAACGCCCTCGTCATCGACAAGACGGGCACACTCACCATCCCTAACCAAAACGTGGATTTCACCAAGGCTGACTCCCTCGACCTCGAAGCCAGGGAGACGCTCAAGCCCCATGCCACCGAGGCGATGACTCGCTTGCAGCGTGAGGGCATAGAGGTGTATATGATGAGTGGTGACAAGGAGAACGCCGCCCGATACTGGGCGATGAAGGCTGGCATCAAGCACTATCAGAGCCAGGTAAAGCCGGGCGACAAGCAAGCTCTCGTGGCAAAGCTACAGGCTAGCGGCGACAAGGTGATGATGATAGGCGACGGCATCAACGACACCCAAGCCCTCGCCCTCGCCGATGTAAGCATGGCGATAGGCAAAGGCACCGACGTGGCGATGGACGTGGCTCAGGTCACACTGATGGGCGACGACCTGATGGCGATACCCGATGCCGTGAAGCTCAGTCGCAAGACGGTGGGCATGATATGGCAGAACCTCTTCTGGGCATTCATCTACAACATCGTCTGCATCCCTCTGGCAGCAGGAGTCTTGCATCTCTTCGGCATCGACTTCCAGATTACCCCAATGTGGGCGAGTGCCCTCATGGCTTGCTCCAGCGTGAGCGTCGTACTGAACTCGTTGAGGTTGAAGCTAGTAAAGTAGGCCCTCCACGTATTCCCACAACTTCTGGTAGAAAGGATGCTTCGTCATGGTGCTCTTATCGCCCAAGATGATGAGCTTCATCCTGGCTCTCGTCATCGCCACATTCATACGGCGGAGGTCCTTGAGGAAGCCTATCTGTCCCTCGTCATTGGAGCGAACGAGGGAGATGAGGATGACATCACGCTCCTGTCCTTGGAAGCCATCCACCGTGTTCACGCTGATGAGACGGCGGTAAGGCTTGAAGAACTCGTACTTCTTGAGAAGTCGCTTCAAGTACTGTACCTGTGCACGATAAGGCGAGATGATGCCCACGTCGATGCTCTCCTCCAGCACCCTGCGCTTGCCCACCTGGGTGAGGTATTCGGCTAGCGTGAGGAGGGTGAGGTCGGCTTCCGCCTTGTTGATACGTCCGAAGCTCTCGCCAACAAACTGCTCGTGAAAGTTCATATCATCACGCTTTTCGCCCGAAACCACATCGTCGCCCTCTATCGTCACTTGGTTCTCCTCGTTGCTCGTGTCAATCCACGTGATAGGACTATCATCTTCGAGGATGCTGCGATACTTGATTTGCGGCGCACTCTCCACCTCACCATGGTAAAACCAGTCGCTGGAGAAGCGCATAATCTCCTCGTTCATACGATATTGTATCTTCAGGAGAGTCACCACCTCTGGCTTATTCTCGGCGATGCGCTCCATCAGCGTTTTCCCAAGTCCTGCCCTCAGGGCGGCGATGCTCTTCACTGTAGGTGGCAACTGACAGTGGTCGCCTGCCAATATCACCCTCGAAGCCCTGCGCATCGGTATCCAACAGGCTGCCTCCAGGGCTTGCGCTGCCTCGTCGATGAAGAGGGTACCAAACTTCATGCCCTCCAACAGGCGGTGGGCCGAACCCACCAAGGTGCAAGCGATGACACGTGCCTCGCCCAGCAACTCGCTGTTGATGCGAATCTCCAGTTCGGTGGCACGGCTCTTCAGTCGCTCCAACTTCTGATGGTAGCTTTCACTACCTTTCTTGCGGTTCTTGCGCAACTCCCTGATAGCCTTGCGTATCGCCCAGAGCTGCGGATAGTCGGGATGCGCCTCGAAGCGACGCTCATAGGTAAAGCCGAGCATCTTGTCGTTCACCCTCGTAGGATTGCCGATGCGCAACACGTTGACACCTCTATCCACGAGTTTCTCAGAAATCCAATCCACCGCCATGTTGCTCTGTGCACATACCAGCACCTGGCTCTCTCGCATCAGCGTCTCGTTGATGGCTTCCACGAGCGTGGTGGTCTTGCCTGTGCCAGGAGGTCCATGCACAATGGCAACATCCTTCGCCCACAACACCTCGTTGACCGCCTTCTCCTGAGTAGGATTGAGCCAAGGGAAACGCATCGGTTCGAAGGTAAACTTGGCTGCCTTCTGGTGCGAGTAGAAGAGGTCGCGGAGATAAGCCAGTCGGTTGTTCTTCGCCTTCATCGTGCGGTCGAGTGCCTCAAACATCAACTTATAGCTCGTCTCATCGAAGGAGAGTTGTATGCCTATCTCTTCGGTGGCTTGCTGCAGGTCGAGGAGCGGTGCGGAGTCGGGTACGGTAATCACCATCCGGTCGCCATCCACATAGTTCACAGTGCCAGTGAAAGAGAAATATTTAAGTGTTGAATTCTTCACTTTTCCCTCTTCGTTCTTCACTCTTCCCTCTTCGTTCTTCACTTTAAAGAACATGACGGGGCGACCGAACTCAAAGTTGTGCTCGATGTCTTGGTCGGAGGTGCGAAACACCTCGATGGCTCTTTGGTTGAGCGAGTTGTAGAAGCTCTTGCCCACTCTCAGTGGATACCAGGCATCGCCACGCTTCACCTTGCGCTGCATGCCCATCTGTTCGGTGAGCTTGCGGAAGGCTTCCTTCTCGGTGTAGTACTCCAGTTGGAGCAACGTGCGCTGCTGCATGAGTGCCTGTATGGGTGAGGTTTGTTCCATTAGCTTATCATTTTTGATTTGCAAAAGTACGGCATTTCTAGCGAATATGGAAAGATTATCCGATAAATATATTTAAAATACGATGAGGTTTCCTTAGTTTTCTGAAAAATATCCGTACATTTGTGGAATGAAAAGAATTGAAATGGCAGAAGGAAAGAACCAGAGACGATAGAATGAAAGAACTAGAAACTGAAAAAGAAGCGACGATCGCATTGGAGAAGCTTAGCATCGGCTACGACACAAGGCACGGCAGAAAGGTCGTCGCCCAAGACATCTGCGCCCATCTGCAGCGTGGCGAACTCACCTGTCTGATAGGAGCCAATGGCGTGGGCAAATCCACCTTGCTCCGCACACTCTCCGCTTTCCAGCCTCCTCTTTCTGGCGAAATCCGCCTCCTCGGCAAGCCCTTGGTGGAATACTCCCCAAAGAAGTTGGCTCGCCTCCTCGCCATGGTACTCACCCACAAGACGACCACCGACAACCTCACGGTGAGGGAGTTGGTAGGCATGGGACGCTCGCCCTACACGGGATTCTTCGGCACACTCACCACTGAGGACGAGACGATAGTGGAGGAATCACTCCGCTCGGTGGGTATCCTCGCCTTACAGCACCGCAAGCTCCATACCCTCAGCGATGGCGAATACCAGAAGACGATGATAGCCAAGGCTTTGGCTCAGCACACTCCCCTCATCTTATTGGATGAGCCGACGGCATTCCTCGACTACCCCAGCAAGGTGGAGACGCTGCAGATGCTGAGACGATTGGCACACGAACTGCATAAGTCCATCTTCCTCTCCACACACGACATCGAGCTCGCCATCCAGTTGGCAGACAAGCTTTGGGTGATGGAGGAGAGCATGGCAGCCCCCCTCCCAGCCAAGAAAGACGCAGGCAGTCATCTTGTAGTGGGAACTCCACGACAGTTGGCAGACGACGGCACCCTCTCTCGCTTCATCGAAAGGGATGGCATCCACTTCGACACAGCCTCCCTCACCATCCACATCAGCACCAAGTGAGATGCACACCACCATCAGGCAAAAGCGTTACTGTGTTACAGTGTTACAATGAATCATCTGCGAATTCTGTGCCCCCACCCTCTGCCAATATTGAAAAAACAATAAAAAGACATGGCAATTGATGGGATTCTAGATAAAAATACATATCTTTGCACTATCAATAGTGTAAGAAATACATTTGTATCACCAACTGAATCAAATCATAACTAAACAACAACAATAACAATGAGAAAAAGACTATTCATCACAATGAGTATGGCAGGACTTGCCATGGCTGCTCTCGGCGCACAGAAGCCGAAAACCGCCAAGACACAGTCTAAAGTGGCTGAGTCTGCTCCTACCTACACCGAATGGCATGACCTGCAGGTGAACGACATCAATCGTTTCCCTCTCCACACCTCTTTCTTTACCTTCGCATCAGGCGAGGTTTCGGCTAAGGGCGAGGGCGACAAGACACAAAGCAAAAACTTCCTTTCTCTCGACGGCACCTGGAAATTCAACTGGGTGGAGAACGCCGACCAACGTCCTACCGACTTCTACAAGGCTGACCTCGATGACTCCAAGTGGAGCAACATCCAGATGCCAGGCAACTGGGAGATGCTCGGCTTCGGACAACCAGAGTATGTCAACACCGGCTTCGCATGGCGTGGTCACTTCGACCAGCAGCCTCCTGCCGTGCCTACCAAGGACAACCACGTAGGCTCCTACCGCCGCATCATCGACATCCCTGAGAATTGGGACGGCAAACAAGTGATCGCACACTTCGGTAGCGTCACCTCCAACATCTATCTCTATGTGAACGGCAAGTTCGTGGGCTATGCCGAGGACAGCAAGATAGCTGCCGAGTTCGACATCACCCCTTATATGAAGAAAGGTAAGAACCTCATCGCCTTCCAGACCTTCCGCTGGTGCGATGGTTCTTGGTGTGAGGACCAAGACTTCTGGCGACTCAGCGGCGTGGCTCGTGAGAACTACCTCTATGCCCGTGATGCCAAGACACAGATAGAAGACATCCGTGTGACACCCGACCTCGTGAACAACTACAAGGACGGCGTGCTCGACATCAAGGCTTCCGTGAAGGGCAACCCAGTGGTGGTATATCAGTTGCACGACAACGTGACTGGCAAGATTGTCATCCAGAAAATCATCAAGTCGGCAAATGGCAAGGCTGATTGCACCCTCCAGGTAGCCGACCCTAAGAAGTGGACAGCTGAGACACCTAACCTCTACACACTCAACGCCATCGTCTGCCTCCCTGCAGCAAAGGGCAAGGGCATGACTGGCATCAGCACTATCCCTGTGAAGGTAGGTTTCCGCAAGATAGAAATCAAGAACAAGCAGTTCCTCGTCAATGGACAGCCTGTACTCATCAAGGGTGCCGACCGTCACGAGATGGATCCTGACGGAGGTTATGTAGTGAGCGTAGAGCGCATGATACAGGACATTCAAGTGATGAAGCGCCTGAACATCAACGCCGTACGTACTTGTCACTATCCAGACGACCCTCGTTGGTACGACCTCTGTGATGAGTATGGTCTCTACATCGTGGCTGAAGCCAACCAGGAGAGCCACGGATTCGGCTACGACGACGATGCCGCTGCCAAGAAACCGATGTTTGCCAAGCAGATATTGGAGCGCAATCAGCACAACGTGGCCAACTTCTACAATCATCCTAGCATCGTAACTTGGAGCTTGGGCAACGAGACGGTGATGGGCGACAACTTCCTCAACGCCTACAAGTGGGTGAAGAGTCAAGACGCAAGCCGTCCTGTACAGTATGAGCAGGCACACCAAGGCGAGGGCACCGACATCTTCTGCCCTATGTACTACTCGGTGAAGAACTGTGAGAACTATAGCAAGAACCCAAACAGCAAGATGCCACTCATCCAGTGTGAGTACAACCACACCATGGGTAACTCTGGTGGTAACCTCAAGGACTACTGGGACTTGATTCGCAAGTACCCTATCTTCCAGGGCGGTTTCGACTGGGACTTCGTTGACCAAGGCTTGCACCGCCACATCGTGAAGCCTATGAGCATCAACCCTGAGAAGATGAGCAACGAGGAGATTCGCAAGATAGAATATACCTACGGTGGTGATTACAACAATTACGACCCTAGCGACAACAACTTCAACTGTAATGGTATCATCGGTCCAGACCGCCAGTTGAACCCTCACGCCTACGAGTTGGCTTACCAATACCAGAACATCTGGGCCACCATGAAGGACGCTCAGAAGGGCGAGGTAAACGTATATAACGAGAACTTCTTCCGTGACCTCAGCAACTACGCCTTGGCATGGACATTGGTAGAAAACGGCAAGGAGACACAGAACGGCACTATCGCCGACCTCAACGTGGCTCCTCAGCAAACTCAGACCATCACCATCCCTTACGACCTCTCCAAGGTGAAGGGCAATGAGGTGTTCCTCAACGTGGAGTTCCGCTTGAAGAACGCCGAGCCTCTGATGCAGGCAGGACAGGTAGTGGCTTACAACCAGCTCGTCGTGAAGGAGAAGCAGTGCTGCGGCCATTGCGCCGACAAGATGGCTAAGGCGAAGGACGGCAAGAACGTGAAGTCGAAGCTCATCGACAAGAAGGGCACTGACGAAATCGCCATCACCACTGCCGACTTGACCTTGAAGGTAAACCGCGCTACCGGTCTTATCTCAGAATATACCTACCAGGGCAAGTCACTGCTCGGCGAGGGCGGTACACTGAAGCCAAACTTCTGGCGTGCTCCTACCGACAACGACATGGGTGCCCAGTTGCAGAAGAAGTTCAAGGTATGGAAGAACCCTCAGATGAACATCAAGGGCGTGAGCGTGGAGAAAGACAAGAAGGCGAACACCTACAGCATCTGCGCCGTATATGACATGCCTGAGGTGAAGGGCGAGTTGGAAATCCGTTACCTCGTCATGCCAAACAGTGGCGTGGTGAAGGTGACAGAGACCTTCAATGCCACCCAGGGCGAGAAGGTGAGCGACCTCTTCCGCTTCGGTATGCTGATGCAGTTGCCTTACGAGATGGACAAGAGCCAGTACTACGGCCGTGGTCCTATCGAGAACTACAGCGACCGCAAGGAGTGCATGAACATCGGTATCTACAGCGACAACGCCGACAACCAGTACTTCCCTTACATCCGTCCACAGGAGAGTGGCACCAAGGCAGACATCCGCTGGTGGAAGCAGACCGACGCACAGGGCTTCGGATTCATGGTGAAGGACTGCAAGCCATTCTATGCAAGTGCCATCCACTTCGACACCGACGAGTTGGACGATGGCAATGACAAGGAGCAGCGTCACAGTTTCAACTTGCAGAAGTCAAAATACACCAATCTCTTCCTCGATGGTGAGCACATGGGTGTAGGCGGCGAGAACTCTTGGGGCGCATGGCCACTGGAGAAATATCGCATCCACTATGGTGACAAGAGCTTCAGCTTCGCCATTATCCCATTGAATAAATAGGAAAGAACCCATGAGATTAAGGCTCATGAGACCCCAAAATAGAGCATTTGAGCAATAATCCAACATATTTAATCAGAAAATCCACCCCATTTGGAGTGGATTTTCTGTATCTTTGCAAACGCATTAAGCAATACAACTTAATTATTCAAGTAAGAATATCACAAAATAAGAATAAACCTAAAAATAAACAACGTAAACATGAGAAAAACGAATATCTTCGCTGCCCTTATGCTGGCAGGCATGACTTCGCTCGGTGCTTCAGCACAGCATCAGTTTGCAGTTCAGGCAAACAAGCCTGGTGTAGAAATCCAGCCAACCATGTATGGCATCTTCTTCGAGGACATCAACTTTGGTGCCGATGGTGGTCTTTATGCAGAGATGGTAGAAAACCGTTCCTTCGAGTTTCCACAGCGCCTGATGGGATGGAATACCTTCGGAAATGTAACCCTCAATGACGTGAAGCCAGCCTTCGACCGCAACCCTCATTATGTAACACTCGAGAGTGCCGGTGCTCGTGAGAAGCAGACCGGTCTTGAGAACCGCGGTTTCTTCGGCATGGGCTTGAAGAAGGATATGAAGTACG
>ERZ1023654.83-NODE-83-length-39468-cov-17.277294_pt1 | contig 39468 bp, 29 predicted proteins | sample MGYA00380338_ERZ1023654 | MGnify/ENA primary metagenome ERZ1023654 (study PRJEB33179, sample SAMN07448980) | human gut metagenome | biome: Human-gut; feature: Human associated habitat; material: Faeces | host: Homo sapiens | place: India: Bhopal | collected...
CTCAATGTTGTGCTATAGTTCTATTTAAAGTCCAGTGAGAGGGGTGCAGTACAAAGTGCATAGCTTTTTAAATTAAATCAAACAATTCTTAAATTAACAACTTAAAACAATTTATTAAATTGTCTTAGCATTAATAGTTAATTGAAGTCCCCGTATAGCTCTTTCTCATAAGGCTTCTTCTCTTTGTAGAGATTTGAAGATTGGATTTCAGAGATTGTGGATTCTAGATCATTGTCGACCATCTTCTTGTACTCTTTCAAACGCTTTACTACTTCCGGATATATGGATGCATATTTCATCAAGATTTCTTTAGCCTGGTCGATTGTATATTCCTTGGTGTTGTAAGAAAGAATGACCTGTGAGAACTCTTCTTCGTAGGCTAGGTCCAACGATATGCCTCCACCAATTAATAATGGATCCATTTCATCGTATATAGAATCTAATTCTTTGTCTTTTTTATTTAATTCTTTTAGATATTTTATAAAAGCCAAATAAATTGAAACAGCATCAGTCATATATATTTATTCCTCCAATATTTTTCCTAGGAATTCTATTGATTCCACAATCACTAATTACACCATCACGAACATAAACCCAAATTTGTTTTCCTTTTTTTTCCCCGCTTTTTATTATTCTCGAATATAACATTCTATCGTGGGAACTTATTCCTTTGTAATATTTTCTTTGGATTGTATTTAAAATAAGTCTTCTATTTGTTCTAGTATCTTTCTCGAAATGCCCTTCCGCCTTCCTGAAGATGTGCATGAGCTGTGCCTTCTTCCTTGGAAACCTGGCGACTGGCCTTCTTCTCTTCTTGTCTTGGATAGTATCTTCTTCGTCTTTTTTCTCTTCTTTCTTCCTTTGTCTTCTGATAGTCTCTGCTATTAGGGAACTCACCTTTGTCGCATAGTCTGAGTGGAACAGGTTCTCCTGGGGATTTCCTCTTGTGCCCATGAACATTCTTGAGTTTACATATCTGCCCATGGTCTAGAGATCTCCAACATGTTGAATTCGGGCTCGGAAGATCCTATAATGACCAATTGACGGTGGGTCCTTATGTGGATCTTCCTAGGGTTGGCACGATTGCCGTCGTGCCAGCCTTTTTTAGTTGCCGAATTATTTCTTATATACGGTTGATTTCATTTGAAATCTTCGTAGAGTTCTTTTTCATAAGGCTTCTTCTCTTTGTAAAGATTGGAAGATTGGATTTCAGAGATTGTGGATTCCAGATCATTGTCGACCATTTTCTTGTATTCCTTCATATGCTTTACTACTTCCGGATATATGGACACATATTTCATTAGAATCTCCCTAGCTTGGCCGATTGTATATTCCTTGGTGTTGTAAGGAAGAATGACCTGTGAGAACTCCTCTTCGTAGGCTGCATCTACAGATATTTGACCTTTTATTTGACTGGGATCAGTTTCTGATGGAATTTGCCAAAAAGTTTTCTTATGAGATTTCCATATTTCTATCATGAAGGTTGTAAATGCTATATATATTGACAAGGCATCGATTGTTGTTTTATTTGTTCTATTTTTTTCACAGAAATCCCCGTAGAGCTCTTTCTCATAAGGCTTCTTCTCTTTGTAGAGATTTGAAGATTGAATTTCAGAGATTGTGGATTCTAGATCATTGTCGACCATCTTCTTGTACTCTTTCAAACGCTTTACTACTTCCGGATATATGGATGCATATTTCATCAAGATTTCTTTAGCCTGGTCGATTGTATATTCCTTGGTGTTGTAAGGAAGAATGACCTGCGGGAACTCTTCTTCGCAGGCTTGATCCAACAAAAGACCTCTACTTATAAAAGCAGGATCCGCTTTTTTTGCTATGTGAAAAAATATGCGAGGATGTTTCTCCCACATCCTATAGATAAACTTCGTAAATGTTAGAAATATTAGGGTTGCATCTATTTTCATTTTATTACTCCTTTGATGAACTTTAATCGAAATCCCCATATAGTTCCTTCTCACAAGGTTTATTCTCTTTGTAAAGATCTGAAGATTGGATTTCAAATATGTTGGATTCTAAATCGTTGTCGATCATCTTCTTGTATTCCTTCATATGCTTTACTACTTCCGGATATATGGACGCATATTTCATTAGAATCTCTCTAGCCTGGTCGATTGTATATTCCTTGGTGTTGTAAGGAAGAATGATTTGGGAGAACTCCTCTTCGTAGGCTTGATCCAGCGATATTTGTCCTTGAATCATACTAGGGTCTGTTTCTGTGGCTATTTGTCTAAAAGTCAACTTATGAAGTTTCCATAATTCAACTATGAATGTTGTAAATGTCATATATATCGATAAAGCATCTATTTTCATCTTATAAATCCTCCATTTTGTTTTAGAGAGTTTTTCTCTAATAGTTTATTATAAGGAATTAAGACTTTAATTCCTGATTTTGTCGTATATTTGAATAGACTCATAGTTCTGTCTTTGCTTTATGTAAGCAATAGAAATAAAGACTTATATTATGGAAAGTAGCCTATCTTTATATATATATTTTATATTATATATATTATAATATATACGTGCTTTTTAAGCATGATTTTTAGGAGGCTAAGATTCTTATGGAGAAAGAATTTCAACTTAAAGGTGAGTATATAAAACTCGAACAAATTTTGAAAATTTTCGGTGTTCTTGAAAAGGGTGGACAAGCTAAAGTTTATTTAGCGGAAAACCCTGTTAAAGTCAATGACCATTCCGAAAATCGTAGAGGTGCTAAGATTCGAAAAGGTGATACTGTTACAGTAGAAGACTTAGTTATCAAAGTTATTTAATGAAGATAGATTCTATTCAAGTTAAAGACTGGAGAAACTTTCAAGAAGCTTCTTATCAGTTGAAACCTGGGTTGAATTTCATCACTGGTAAAAATGGCTGTGGAAAGACAAATCTATTGGAAGCTATATCTTATCTTTCTTTCGCTAGATCTTTTAGAAAATCTCCAGATAGAGATTTGATTAGAAACTCTTGTTCTAAAGCATATGTAAAGGGCATATTTACTTGTGAGAGTGAAAAATATTCTAAACAAGTAGAAGCCACTCTTACTACTTCAGGCAAGCAAATAAAAGTGGATGGAAAGAAAGCTAAGACACTATCTTCTTTTGTTGGAACTGTCTTAACCATGGTGTTTGAACCTAAATCAGTGTTTCTTTTTAAAGATGAACCATCGGAGAGAAGAAAATTGATGGATGAAACATTGAGCTCCATAGATTCTAAATATTTGTATAGCCTTCAAAGATATAGAAAAGTGCTGAGAGAGAGAAATCAAGCTCTCGTCACTATGGCAGATGATGAAATTGTTGGTGTGTTGACTAATGAACTTATAAGGGTTAGTTTTCCTTTAGTTCAAAGTAGGCTTTCTTTGATAAAAGAATTGGGTGTTAAAGGAGACAAATACTTTCAGCAGTTGTTCGGTAGCTCTTCTAAGTTGAGATTCACTTATAGAACTAACACCATAGTGGATGACGATATGGAGACTTATACGAGGAAGATGATTGCTCAATATGATAGAAAGAAATCATATGAGAGAATTCATAGGATGACTATGATCGGTCCCCATAGAGATGACCTGGTGGCTTACTTGGACGACAAACCTTTAGGCTCGTACGGTTCTCAAGGTCAAAATAGATTAGCTTCTCTTTCGGTGACTCTATCGCTGGCCGAAATGATTAAAGAGAAGAGAGGTGAGGATCCAATATTGGTTCTCGATGATGTGATGTCTGATTTGGATACTGAGAAGCAGAAAAAATTATTAGATACGATACAAGGATTTCAACAAGTTCTCCTCTCAGGCTCCAGTTTGGATGAGGGTGCTGAAAAGGTGAATGTTATAGAAATAAAGTCTGATGTTGTAGATGAAGAAAAAGGAGGTCAATAAAATGGCTAACAAAGACGAATTAGAGAAGGAGAGAAAAGAAGATCCTACAGTTGCAGTTAAGACTGTAGTAAAAGGTGCCGACGGAAATGTTATCGAGATAACAAAGGATACTACAGCTATTGAAACTGAAATCTCAGCCAAGGAAAAGGAAAAGGTTCAGGCTAAGATAGCAAAATTATCTAGGCAAGCTCCTGGAATGAAAGAAAAGACTGAGGAGACCATGAAGGTTATCGATGAGACCAAACCTGAAGATTTTTCCTCAGAAGAAGTCAAATTCGAAAATGTTACTGCTCAACAAGAGCAGGAAGCCATCAGAGCTAAGAGAGACTATACAGCTGATGATATTAAGGTCTTAAAGGGATTGGAGCCTGTTCGTGAACGTCCTGGTATGTATATCGGATCCACTTCATCTAGAGGACTTCACCTTCTCGTTAGAGAAATTGTAGATAACGCAGTTGATGAAGCTTTGGCCGGATATTGCCATCACATCCATGTTTCTATTCTTCCTGGAAACAGCATTAAAGTAACTGATGATGGACGTGGTATTCCTTGTGATATAGTCAAAGCTACAGGAAAGAGTGCTGTCGAAACTACATACACTGATCTTCACGCCGGTGGAAAATTTGAAGGTGGGACTGGATATAAGGTATCTGGAGGTCTTCATGGTGTCGGTGCTAAAGTTGTCAACGCTTTGTCTACAAAATTGACTGTCACTGTCTATCGTGGTGGAAAGATTCATCAAATTAGATTTGAAAATGGTGGACATGTCGTATCTAATGGACTTGAAATCATCGGAGACTGCCCATTGGAAAAGACGGGAACAGATGTTGAATTCTCACCAGATCCTACAATTTTCAAAGAAACTACGGTCTATAACTACTCGACCATTCGTGATCGTCTTAGACAAACAGCCTTCTTAAATAAAGGACTCGAATTATCTCTTGAAGATTTAAGAAATCCTAACGATATCGCAAGAGATGATTTCAAATATGATGGTGGTATCAAAGAATATGTTTCTTATATCAACCAAGGAAGAAATCCTTTATTCGAAGAAATCCCTTATTTCGAGGGACGTGCTGAGGATGGGGTGTTCGTAGAATGTGCTTTACAGCCTACTAGAAGCTCTTTATTCAACATTCGTTCATTCTGCAATAATATCAATACACCTGAAGGTGGAACACATGTAGAAGGTTTCCGTTTAGCTTTAGGACGTGAATTGAATTCTTTTTATAAATATAAAGGCTGGTTAAAAGATAACGATGAAAACTTCAGCTTCGATGATTTGAGTGAAGGCTTGACCGTCGTTTTGTCTGTTAAGCATCCGGATCCTGAGTACGAAGGACAGACAAAAGGAAAGCTTGGTAACAGTGAAGTTAGAAAAGACGCTTCATCTATTGTCGGTGATAACCTCAAAACCTGGCTTTTGGAGCATCCTAAGGAAGGAAAGCTGTTCTTTGATCGTTCATTGACTGCCTATAAAGGTAGAAAAGCCGCTGAGAAAGCGAGAAAGAACGCTCAGATGAAATCTATGGGATTTGGATCGTTGCCCGACAAATTGGCCGATTGTGTATCCAAAGACCCTAAAGAAAGAGAATTATTCATCGTTGAGGGAAACTCTGCAGGAGGTTCCGCTAAGAAGGGAAGAGACGCTAAGACCCAAGCTATTCTTCCTTTGAGAGGTAAGATTCTCAATGTAGAAAAAGCTCAGGTCATGCGTATTGAAAAGAATGCTGAAATCATGAACATGATTCAATGCATTGGCGCAGGATCTGGAGAGCATTTTGATATAACCAAGATTAAGTATGACAAAGTTATCATCATGACCGATGCTGATGTCGACGGATCTCATATTCAAATATTGTTGTTGACATTCTTCTATAGATTTATGAAACCTTTGGTGGAGGGCGGACACGTCTATATCGCTGTTCCTCCTCTATATAAGCTTGGATATCAAGGACATAATTACTATTGTTTCCGTGAAGAAGAACTTCCTGAATTGAAGAAACATTTGCCTGAAAATGCTAGATATACATTGAATCGTTACAAAGGATTAGGTGAAATGAATCCTTCTGAATTGGCTCAGACCACTATGATTCGTGGTGCTAGAAAGTTGAAACAAGTCTCTGTCGAAGATGCAGAAGCTGCGAATAACGCTCTTACCGATTTGATGGGTGAATCTGTTGAACCTCGTAAGGAATTTATCACAGCCAATGCAAAGTTTGTTAAGAACCTCGATATTTAGTCGATAGAAAGGAGATAAATATGGCAGAAGAAAATAAAGATAAGAAAGATATCGAAGACGAAGAAGATACACTTTCTCCTGAAGATATCGATTCAGAAATGTCGAAGGCTATGAACGATGATCGAGAAGAGGAAGAAGAGAAGGTTAGTAAAGTTAAAGGAAAAGGCCTTGAAGGCGTAGTCGAAGGCATTCAAGGTGGATTGGAAGATGCACCTTTGGATGACCAAGTCAAAACATCATTCCTCGATTATGCTATGAGTACTATTACTGCTCGTGCTCTTCCTGATGTTAGAGATGGTTTGAAGCCTGTTACACGTCGTATCATCTACGGCATGGCTACTATGGGCATGTGGCCGGATAAGCCTTTTAAGAAATCAGCTCGTATCGTCGGAGACGTCATGGGTAAATATCACCCACATGGTGACAGCTCTATTTATGAAGCTATGGCTCGTCTAGCACAGGACTTCGCCGTTCGTTACATGTTGGTTCAAGGACATGGAAACTATGGTTCACAAGATGGTGATGATCCAGCTGCTAACCGTTACACTGAGGCAAGACTCAACAAGTTGTCGCTTCAGATGGTCCGTGATATGTATAAGAATACAGTCGACTTTGTCGACACTTATGATGGAGACGGACAAGAACCAGTAGTATTGCCTGCTAGAATTCCTAATTTGATAATTAATGGAAGTCAAGGAATTGCTGTCGGAATGGCGACCAATATCCCATCTCATAACTTGAGAGAGACATTCAATGCTATTATAGCTTTGATGAAGAATCCTTCATTGGAACCTGTCGATTTGATGGAATACATCAAAGGACCCGATTTTCCAGGTGGTGGAATCATCTGTGGAAGAAGTGGAATCAAACATTACTTCGAAACAGGATCCGGTAATGTCAAAGTTAGAGGACGTTATCATTTAGAACAAAATAAAGATGGTCGTACATCTATAGTTTTCACTGAAGTTCCATATATGGTCAATAAGAAATTGTTGGCTAAATCCATTATGGAATTATGTGCAAATAAGACTTTGGAAGACATTCAAAGCATCGCAGACTATTCCGATGAAAAGACTGGAACTAAGTTCACTATCGAATTGAAGAAAAATGCCAATGTCGATATAGTTTTGAATCATTTATTCAAATATACAAAGCTTCAATCTTCATTCCCAGTCAATATGTTGGCTTTGGATAGAGGAACACCTCGTGTTTTGAATATGAAACAAGCTTTGGAATTATATATAGAGTTCCAAAGAGAAGTAGTGAGACGTAGAACTGTATTCGACTTAGATAAAGCTAAAGCAAGAATTCATATTTTGGATGGATTGATTGAAGCTTGTGACAATGTCGATGAAGTAGTCTCTTTGATACGTGGATCCAAAACTCAAGAAGAAGCCAGCATCAAATTGAAAGAGAGATTTAACTTTGATGATGAACAAGTAAAAGCTATTCTCGACATGACTTTGAGAAAATTAACTGGACTTGAAAGAGATAAGCTTTCAGATGAAAAAGCCGGCCATGAAAAGGATATGCTCGAATACAATCACATCCTTTCTGATGCTGCATATCTAGATTCTGTTTTAATGAAAGAAATGCAGGAAATTTCTGATAAGTTCGGTGATGATAGAAGAACAGAGATTTCTGATATCGTCACAAGTGAAGAAGATGAAGACTTGATCGCCGATAAGTCTATACTCATCGCTTTGACAAAGAATGGATACATCAAGAGAATGAGTCCTGATGAGTTCAAGATGCAAAATCGTGGTGGAATCGGTGTCGCTGGAATGACCACTAAGGATGATGATGAAGTTTCTATCTTGACTCTTTCTAGAACTAAGAGAGACGTATTGTTCTTCACATCCGTTGGAAAAGTCTATAGAGTACGTGGATATCAAATTCCTGAAGGAAGTAGAACTTCTAAAGGAATTCCAGTTATCAACTTCTTGAGTCTTGCTAAAGATGAGCGTGTCCTTGAAATATTGTCAGTCGATGCACACGATCAAAAGTATCTAGTGTTTGTAACTGAAAATGGAATTATTAAGAAAACTTCAGTCGAAGAATACGAATACATCAACAAAGCTGGAAAGATTGCACTCAATGTTCGTGAAGGTGATGAGTTGTTCAGTGTCAAAGCTACTGATGGATCAGCAAAGATTTTGATAGGAACATCTAATGGAAAAATTTGTATGTTCGATGAAAGCGATGTTCGTTCGATGGGACGTACAGCCACTGGTGTCAAAGGTGTCAACCTCGATGGTGGTAAGGTTATAGGTCTTGCAACATCAAAAGAAGGAAATATGGTTTTGACTGTTTCTAGTAAGGGTATTGCCAAACTCACACCTATCGATGAATATAGAGAGACATCTCGTGGTGCTAAGGGTGTAAAGACATTGAAGGAAAGCGATAGAACCGGTGGTTTGGTTACCATGGGTGTCGTTCATGGCGATGAGCAAATTCTTATTATCACCGATGGTGGTACTTTGATGCGCACATCTTTAACACAACTTCCTACACATGGACGTTACACATCAGGCGTTAAGCTAGTCACTTTGAGAGACAATGAAAATATCGCTTCTATTTCTATTCTTCCTTCTGATGAATCAATCGATACCTCAGCTAAAGAAAGCGATGAAAAAGCTGCTAAGGAAGAAGAACAAGAAGATTCAGAAAATAAGATTGATGCAGCTTTAACTGAAATGTTGCATAGATCTGAGGGTGATGGTGGATCTGATGATGGCTCAGGAGAAGATGATGATATCTGATAAAACTTTAAGGGTTTTCTTAGCTTATAAGAAGGACACTAAAGATGTCGGAAAATTTCCTACTGTTAACTTTTTGAGAGATTATTTGAGAAGCGAAAATGTTGAAATTGTCACAGACTATAAGGATATTGAAAGTTGTGATGTAATTTTATTGGTTACTCTAAAGCTATTCTCTAAAGTTAGAGGTGCTGCTAAAGAATTCAATAAAAAGATTATCGCAATTCCTTTCGGTGATCATGCTAATTTCAAAAAGAAGAAAAATGAATTGATATTGACCAATATAAAGAGTTTGAACCAGGTCGATTTGATTTGTGTAGAAACCAAAGGCGAAATGGAGTTCTTGAAGAAATTTAGCTTAGTTACACCTATTAGTATCAGTTGGTTTTCAAAGCCGATGAATCAAAGAACATCCATATCTTCTTTAGAAAAAACAACTTTTAATAGGTATTTTGGAATTTCTAATGATTCTCGTTCTATTATCGTTTTAGGTTGTACCGATTCATTTAAGAAGGCTCAGTCTCTAGCTAGAATGGTTCCGGGGGTCACGTTTGTGTTTGTCGACATATCATCTGGTTCTTTGAAACATAGATGGATAACTGAAAAGATTCCTAATTTGTATTATGAAATTGGAATGAGAGATGAATTGTATCCATCAGGAATGGCTTCGGCTAGTGCGGTGGTAATTCTTGAGAGATGGTTTATGGACATGATTGTAATTCTTGATGCTATAGCATCTAATGTTCCAATCTTGGCTGTAGATATTCCTTTGGTCGGAACAGAGATTCAAGCTGGAACTGACTTCATTGCTATAGAAGAATCTCCAGTTGGAATCTATGAATCTCTTCAAGACTTAAAGAATAACCTTATATCTGATGTGGCTAGTTCTGATTTACTGACGAAGATAAAAAATGACGATGATCATAAGTTTATCGATGTTATAAAAAATGAAATCGTTTCGCCGAAAGAAGAGAAGTAGTTTATACTAATTATTTGCAAAGAGGAGAGAAACCCATGCTTGATAAAAATTATGTAATCGAACACCTCGATGAGGTTATCGAAAGACTGAACACCCGTAATGGTGATTACAGCTATTTGAGACAGTTGCCTGAGTTGGTCAACAAGAGAAATGCAGCTATCAAGGAAAGAGATGATTTGAAGGCTATGAGAAATTCAGCTTCAAAGCAAATCGGTGCTTTGATGGCTCAAAAAAAGATTGAAGAAGCTAACGAATTGAAAAAGAAAGTCAGTGAATCCAAGGACAAGATTGCAGCTGACGATAAATTAGCTCTGGAATTGGATGAAGAGATTCGTCAAATGCTTTTGAAGACTCCTAACCTTCCCGATCCTTCACTTCCTATAGGAACTGATGATTCTTTCAACAAAGCTGTTAAATACTGGGGAACACCTAGAGACTTCAAGGCTGAAGGCTTTGAACCTAAATCTCATTGGGACTTAGGATTGGCCGATGGCGATTTCGACTTTGAAAGAGGAGTCAAGGTCGCTGGACCTCGTTTCACTTTCTATAAAGGATTGTTTGCTAGACTTGAGAGATCTTGTGCTGCTTTCATGCTCGACTACCACACATCTCATGGATACACTGAAATTCTTCCTCCTTATATGGTCAATACTGAGACTATGACTGGAACAGGTCAGCTTCCTAAGTTTAAGGATCAAGCCTACCACGTAGACAATCAAACTGAAGGTGATTTCTGGCTTATTCCTACTGCAGAGGTTCCTGTTACAAATTATTATCGTGGCGAAATTATTAATGAAGAACTTCCTGTTAGATTCTGCGCTTATTCTTCATGTTTTAGAGCTGAGGCCGGTGCGGCAGGACGTGATACTCGTGGTATCATTCGTCAGCATCAATTCCAAAAGGTTGAACTTGTCACATTTGCAAAGCCTGAGGATTCATTCAATGAACTTGAGCATTTGACTAGAGAAGCTGAGTCTATTCTCGAAGCTTTGGGACTTCCTTATCGTCGTGTATGTCTTTCTACCGGTGATGTGGGATTCTCAGCAGCCAAGTGCTTCGATCTCGAAGTTTGGCTTCCTTCATATAATTCCTATAAGGAAATCTCTTCTTGCTCTAACGATACAGACTTCCAAGCTAGAAGAATGTCAATTCGTTTCAAGAGAAGCAAAGATGCTAAGCCTGAATTGGTCCATACATTAAATGGATCTGGATTAGCCGTTGGAAGAACAGTCGCAGCTGTTTTGGAAAATTATCAAAATGCTGATGGATCTATTACAATCCCTGAGCCTTTGAGAAAATACATGGGCTGTGATGTAATTCCTGCTCCTAAGAAGGACTAAATAAATAAGCCGCAGCGATGCGGCTTTTTGAATCTAAAAAATCAATCTAATATATAAATTTATATATCAATAATTATTTTTGGTTGTTAAAGAATAATATCTATCGTTGATTTTGACTTTGCTATATAAAAATGAATTTTGAAAAGCTGAGATGCTGAGCAAATATATACCGAGAAAATATAAATTGAATAAAGAGTTATCAGTAATTCCTATGAAATCTGAAACTAAAAGCATGAATAAGAAAACCCACTTATCTTGAGATTTTCTTAAAAAACAAGTTGAATAAACTGATATCTCACATATTATCCAAGCGATAAGCCCTATTGTTCCACCCATATATAGTGTAGTTACTAATGTGTTTTTTAAAGGTGTTATAGTTCCTTCTAATGTAGTTGAACCAGCAAATGTTCCTACTAATCCTTGTGCTGATGGACCAAACAATGGATTTGATTTGAATCCCTCTATTCCATAATTGTATAGTTGTGAATTGATCGATGCTGATGGGTTTAATGATTTGATCGATTCGATAAACAATTCTCTAAATCCAGATACATATCCTAATAGAATTGCAAATATAGCTACGAATGAGCAACACAAACCTAGGCTTATATAAGGATAAGCTTTTCCGTAACTTCTAAAGGAAATCAAAATCAAAGGAATGAATCCGATGATCATAGTCAATAGCCCTGATGGATTTGCTAGCAATAAGATTCCGATCAAAGAAATTATTGAGGTGATAGATTCAATCTTCTTATGAAATATAAGAGTTCCATATGAAGCCAGGCAAAGAGTCATGATTGTTGAAACCATCGACTTTTTATTTGCCCAACCAAGTTGGAAAGTCTCAGCAAATAAGTCATTGGGATTCCAAATATAATATGAGAATATTTCTAATGATATCAAAATTGATAGCATTGCTAAGCATTTTGATAGATAGGAAAAACTATCCTTGTGTTCTTCCATAACATCGCAGTTTAGTGTTGCTATCATCAAAACCAATAACATTCCGATGACGAAGAATACAGCACTTGAAACATATTGCTCTGTTATAACTATGCTTATGATGCAAGATATGAGGAAGGCTAGAATTAAGGATAGGAAAGCAAAGAAAGGAAAAGATGTTTTGAATTTACATCTATTTATTGCTATATAAGCAACTAATGAAGCTACATAAGCTATTAGTACTATGTAACAATATACAGGAATATTTGAAAAAGAAATGTTCTCAGATATTATTGGAACAAACATGATTAAAGGAGCTTGATAAGCTCTTCCTGTCATAGTTATTAAAGGAAGGAAGCAAAGAATAGCTTCTGCTATTGCGAAAGGCCAAGCAAATTTGGTGACCCATCCAAAGAAACTCAGAATTCCAAAAAGAGCGGGAAAAGCCCATGAAGATACGATTGTTTCAGTTAAGTCTCTTAGTTTTCCCATTTCGTTCTCTCTTTCTCAAAGATTATTGTGCCACAAAAATCATACAAAGCTTAAAACAATTTCTATTTTTATTATAAATCCTTTAATGGTATTCTTTTTGAGTTGTTAAAACCATAGAATAGAAAAAACTCTTTTTTTAAAGTATGATATATATATACGGATTTTAGAGAAGGAGTAAAAGCTATGTCTCAAAATAAAGATTATGCATTCGTTGTAGATTCTACTACAGCATTAAATAAAGATATAACCGATGCAGTTAGAGTTGAAAAAGTTTCTCTTTCTATAACTGTCGATAATTTGAATAAGCCTGAAAATGAATGGACTTCTGAAGAAATAGCTCAGGCCTTAAAAGAAAACAAAAATGTGCATTCAGCTTGTCCATCACCTGCTGAATTTGCTCAAGCCTATGAGAAACTTTTTGATGAAGGGTACAAGGACATTCTTGTATTACCTATGAATAAATCCATCTCGCACACTTATGAATCTGCTGTGATGGGAAGACAAGTGTTAGACGAAGAAAAGCAAAAACATGTCGTTGTTTTGGAACTGTTTGAAGCTAATTATGGTTTAGCTTTGTTAGTAGCGATTCTCGCTAAATATTCAGAGCAAGGTTTTACTTTTGAGCAAGTGGTTGCTAAGGCAAAAGAAATAGCTCCTACATTCCATGAATGCTGGACATTGTCGACACTTGAGCCTTTGTATAAAGGTGGAAGATTATCTAGGTTTTCATTTATTGTCGGAGCTTTCTTGAAGATCAAACCTATTATTGGGATAAATGAAACTAAAGGCAGTTTAGAGGCTGAGAAAAAAGTGAGAACATTCAATGATGTCGATAAGTATTTCTTAGATAAAATTGCAGAAGCTATGAACAAGTTCAAACATGTCTATATGTCTTTTGTGCATATGGGTGAGGATGATTTGACTAACAACTTAATAAAGAAAGTGACTGATTTATATCCAGACTTGGATTACACTGTATTTGATGGAGTTGGGCCATTATTTACGGTTCATCTCGGTGATGCCGGATATGGAATTGGATTTATCGGAGAAGGATTGAAGAATGAGAATCCTACAAATAAAGAAGAAAGCATCCCTACCAAGATAATGAAATTATTCAAAAAAGATTAGTAAATAGACTTAAGCTGCAGAATTTCACTGCAGCTTTTTTCATATAAAAATACATATATAAAGAGGTATGATTTCGCTTTTTGTATCTCAATTTGTTATGTAGCGTATAATTATAAAGTTGAAGTAATAAATAATTTAAGGTCCCTAGCGAGCTAGGAAAGACATAGGGGGAAAAACATGACCAAAGAAGATGTTTTGAATGCATTGAGAGAAGGCGATAAAACGCCAGAAGAATTGATGAACTTATCACCTGTATCTAATGAAACATTCATTAGAATTATGAAGGATTTGATATTTTCAGGATTAGTTTGTTACGATGGTGATAAATATAGAGATATAGAACACGATAGATTGCAACTCTGCCAGGTAGTATTGAAGAAAGCTTCATTTGTCTATATGAGATTACTTCGTGAAGATCATATGGATGTTCGTTTGAGCGGTGCTGATGCAATGACATTGCTTTTAGGCGATTATGTTTATGTTTATGTAGATATAGATAAATTCGGCCCTAGAAATTGTACATTTGTCGCAACTCTTAAGCCTGTAGAAGAGATTAAAGGTAATTATCGCTTGGAGACTGAAGGTGAGTCTACATTGGTTATACCTTATCTTGAAGCAGCACAAGTCAAGGTTAAAGTTGTTGAGAATTGTGCTGAGAATGTTGGAATCGGTGATTATTGCAGTGCAACAATTTTGGAAAGAAAGCCTACTGAAATCGATGTTAGAATCGATAAGATGTTGGTCAAGGCTGGAGAAGTGGGAGCCGATATTTCTGAAATTATTGCTGCGAATGATGCACCTATTCACTTTCCTGAAGAAGTATTGAATGAAGCTAAGGCTATTCCTCAAACTCTTCAACCTGAAGATTATGTTGATAGAACCGATTTGAGAGAAGAATGCGTCGTCACTGTAGATGGCGATGATTCTCGTGATTTCGATGATGCTGTATCTGCTAAAAGAGCTGAATATGGATGGGAAATAGGTGTACACATCGCTGATGTCGCTCACTATGTAAAGCCTGGTCATCCTCTAGATGAAGAAGCTCAAAAGAGAGGAACTTCAATCTATACAGCTGATCGTGTCGTACCTATGTTGCCTGTCGAATTATCAAACGGAATCTGCTCTTTGAATCCTAATGTGGATCGTTTAGCTATTACTTGTAGAATGCAGGTTGGAAGAGATGGAAAAGTTATAAAGAGTGACATCTATCCTTCAGTTATCCGTTCTCATGGACGTTTGACTTACAGACAAGTAAATGAATGGTACAAGAATAGAACAGCTGATAATCTCAGTCTTGAAATTCAAGGCATGCTTGATGTTCTTAAGGAAGCTGGTGATGCAATACGTTCTAGAAGAACTAGTCAAGGTGCTATGAAGTTGGACTCGGTCGAACTTCACTTTACTTTGGATGAACACGGATTCCCTATCGATGTCCAAACAAAGACTCAAGATATTGCAGAGATGATGATTGAGGATATGATGATCATTGCAAACTGCGAGGTTGCTAAGCATATTCATGCTTTAAATATTCCTACTCTTTATCGTATTCACGAGAATCCACCTACAGAGAAACTCGATGTTTTGAAGACTTTCTTGAAGAAGCTTGGTTTGTTTAGAGATTTCCCATTGGAAGTTAATGCTTATACTCTTTCTCAATTCCTTAATAGAATTCAAGATGAGAATGTTAAGAAAGTAGTCTCGTTAGTTATGCTTAGATCAATGGCAAAAGCTCGCTATTCACCTGACGAAGTCGGACACTTCGGATTAGCTGAACCTGAATACTTGCATTTCACCTCACCTATTCGTCGTTATCCAGATACGATCGTTCATCGCACACTACATGATTATGTCTTCAATAAGAAGCCATATGATGAGAAAGCTAGATATGACATGATGAAAAATCTTGGCGATGATTTATCAGCCGATGAAAAGCGTGCTCAAACAATTGAAAGAAGTGTCGATGATCTTGAGTCATCTAAATATATGTCTATTCGTATCGGACAACAATTCCACGGATCAGTCGTATCCTTGGTAGACTTTGGAATGTTCATTCGTTTGGATAATGGAATTGAAGGACTTCTTCCTTTTGAATATGTTGATGATGATCATTACTATTATGATGAGAAGCATCTCAATGCAATGGGTAAAGATTCAAAGAGAGAATTTAATATCGGTGATGAAATCGATGTCGATATTTTCCAATGTGATGTCTCGAGAAGAAAGATAACTTTCTGTACTCCTTTCTTCTGGGAGAAGTCCGAAGTCAATTTGACTCCTGAGATGTTGGAAGCTTTGAAGAAGAATGATGTTACAGTCATCACTAAAGCTCCTTTCTTTGTACAACATCATGAAGATTATCGTATGGCTGGTGGAAAGAGAAAATTCGGTGGATCTACTTTCTCAAGATTTGGTGGAGCATCAAGTGGTGGTGCTGATAACAGAGGTGGAAAAGGATATCACGTATACAACCGTGAAGCTTTGAACAGCGATTATGCAGTCGATATAGATAAGAAGAACAATTCTTCCGAAGAAGCTTCTAATAACAATTACGGTGAGAGAAGATATTCAACTGACAGAAGAGAAGGATATTCTTCTGACAGAAGAGAAGGTGGATTTAACAGAGATAGAGGTGGATATCACTCATATCATAGAGATGATAATAGGGATGGTGAACATAGGAGTTTCCATAAGGACGACAATAGAGGAAGCTATGGACATTCTGATAGAAAAGAAGGATATGGACATAGTAACTATGGACACCATGATAATGATCATGGACATTATGGTCATTCCGATGACAGACGTGGTGGCTATGGTCACGGAAGAGATGACAGCAGAGGATCTTATCGCCGTAATAATGATAGAAAAGGATACCATTCATACGATAGCAGAAATTACAATAGCGATAAATCCAAGTATAACAATAATGGTGGAAACGATAATTCATCAAATTCAAATAACTAGAATTGTTTTTTAGAGTCGAGGTATATATATGGCACAAGAAAATTCGGGAATTAAATTAATAGCTTCAAATAAGAGGGCTCATTTTGATTATTTCCTCTCAGATTTTCTTGAGGCTGGAATGTCATTGACTGGAACTGAAGTGAAGTCGATGAGAGCAGGTCACTGCTCTATCAATGGGGCTTTTATCGATTTTAGAGGTGGAGAAGCCTACGTTGTTGGAATGAATATTCCAGAATATAAGTTTGGAAATATATTCAATCATGAACCTTTAAGAGATAGAAAATTACTGATTCATAAATATCAGATAGATAAGTTTATGCGAGAAGTGAAACAAAACGGATTTACGGTAGTTCCTACTAAAGTGTATTTTAAGAAAGGCCGAGTAAAAATAGAGATAGCCTTGGGAAAAGGTAAGAAGAATTTCGATAAACGAGAAACTATAAAAGAAAGAGACATAAAGAGGAAGCTCAACGATGTCGTCAAGAGCCAAAACTTCTAATAAAATCAAGGCTATAAACTTTCTTAAGAAGATGACAATCTCAGCTTTTATGATGGGATTGTCAATTGTTTTTGCTCGTTTTATCTCTATTTATATACCACTTGGCGGAATGCCTTCTATGCGATTTAGTCTCGGAAATTTACCTATCATAATTACTTCTTTAGTCTGTGGACCTTTTTGGGGAATGGTTGTAGGAGCGGGGGCTGATCTGATTGGTGCCACTGCTTTTCCTGTCGGTGCGTATTTCTTTGGATATACGATAGACTCTGCAATTATAGGTCTTATTCCTTGGGTAATATCAAAAATTTTAAATGGGAAGAAAAGAATTGAATTCATTTATTCTATAGTATTAAATGTTGTAAGTTTAATCGTTGCTGTTACTTATTTGTATACTCATACTTCTTATTCGAATGGAAAGACAAACTTTAAGTATGAGTTAATACTTGATGATGGAATTAGATTAGGAATTACTTTTGGCCTTATAGCTTTATCAATGGTTTCATTTATAGTTATTTTGTTATTAGCTAAGTTCATTGGAAAAGAAAAATATATAAGTAGAAATGAATTACCTAGATATGAGTTGTTTAGAGGTAAAAAAGTATGTGTAAATCCCGATGCTTTAAAGGCAAAAGAAGGTTATTCTTTTATAGACATCTATTCATTTTATATCACATCTGCTTTACTCGTTTCTATTTGCCTTCTTCCTTATTGGAATTCTTTAACTATGAGTCTTCCTTATTTCTATGGTGTATTCAATAACCTGATATTTATGTGGATAGAAGCTCCTATTAAAATCATTATTTATTGGATGGTATTGAATATATTAAAAAAATCCGGCTATATGCATATATCCGGATTCGATGGTGGAAAGTCTTATTCGACTAATGAATAGAGTTTAATACTGTTAATAAAGGGTTGAAGTTTAGACAGAGATTTTCATAACTCTCTTGTGATACTTCACCTTTTTTTATTCTTCTTATATCCATTGTTTTTCCAAATAATAAAACAGATATTCCATTTTGATCGATTGATAGAATTGTCAATTGATCTAAATCTTTGATTTTTTCAATATCTATATGATTGTTTAAATCATCCTTAGAATCACCGAAATAGGTCATACCGTCACCACCTATTGATAGTTTTTCTAACGGCAAGAAGAAATCGGATAGGTTGTTTGTGGTTGCATACGATGGTTTTAATACGCCAGTATTAAATCTTATTCTTATCAAAGTTCCTTCCATTCTACTTTGAATAGATGAAATAGACTGATTAGAAGCTTTAAAGTCATATGTGGTAAAAGAATAGCCCTTGTATTTTCCTTTTAATACTTCTAATTCCTTTTTCTCAGTCAATTTATCATAGAAAACTGAGCCGAAGGACGTTTGTAAAGCTTTATCAAAAGTATTGTCTGTGGTCAAGAAATGAAAATCATCGAAAATATCATTTCCCGCTAATTCTATTAAAGGTATAGAACATAATCTGTATTTTGATGTTAAGAATGGAATAATCAATAGAATGAATCCACCTATGAAACTCAATACAGTGAAGATTATCATAGCTATTAAAGAATCTTGAGATTTAATAGTTAAGACTAATAAAACTATAGCCAATACTATCAAAGCAAATCCCAATGACATCAGTCCATAGTTTTGCTTGAATATCGAAGGTTGATTGTCCAACTCTTCTTGCTCTGCTTTTAATATGTCAGTTTCATCTTCTATTTTTGAAAAGTTAAATGTATATGAATCATTTGATTGTTTTTTTATCATTTTATTAAATTGCTTTTGTACTCTAACTTTTAAATAATAACACATTAAAGCTAGACTTTATATTTATGATTCTTGGGATTTTTAAAAGGTCACCGAAGTGACCTTTTAAATTATTGAGCTTTATTTTTTTCTGCTAATTTTCTTTGATTCTTATGTTCGTGGCTAGCTTTAACAAATCCAACAAATAAAGGATGAGGATTTAATAAAGTAGATTTGAATTCAGGATGTGCTTGAGTTGCAATGAAGAAAGGATGATTTTTAAGCTCGATGATTTCTGCAATTCCTTTCTTAGGATAAATTCCGGAAACATTCATTCCATGTTCTTTGAATTCATCTTTATATGCGTTGTTAAACTCATAACGATGACGATGTCTTTCTGAAATATTATCAGTCTTATAGAGCTTTTCAGCTAAGCTTCCTTTGGCCAATTCACAAGGGTATGCTCCTAAACGCATGGTAGCTCCCATATCTACGACACCCATTTGATCGGGCATTAAATAGATAACAGGATGCTTTGTGTCAGGATTTAATTCAGTTGAGTTTGCATCGGTGTATCCTAATACATCACGAGCAAATTCAATTGAAGCAATCTGCATTCCAAGACACAGACCTAAGAAAGGAATGTTATGTTCACGGACATACTTTACGGTATTGATCATACCTTCCGTTCCACGCTTTCCGAATCCACCAGGAATTAAGACTCCATCCACCCCATCAAATATTTGATTTAAATCTCCATTTTCGCAAGTTTCAGATTCGATCCACTTGATGTCAACTTTAGTGTTATTTGCTGCGCCGGCATGTCTTAAAGCTTCGACTACAGAAAGATAAGAATCATGTAAATCCATATATTTTCCTACCATAGCGATTGATACTCTATGAGCAGGAGAGATTATGTTCTTTACTAATTTATCCCATCTTACATGATTAGGAACTACATTGTCTTGTAATCCTAAGGATTCAAGAATAGCTTTGGCTATTCCTTGTTTTTCCAAGATTAGAGGAACTTCATATACGGTAGGGACATCTGCATTATCGAAGACGTGATTTGCAGGAACGTCGCAGAACAATGAAATCTTGTCTCTTATTTCATCATCCAAAGCAACTTCACTTCTACAAGCAATAATATCTGCTCTTAATCCGACGGATTGAAGAGTACGTATAGCTTGTTGTGTAGGCTTTGTTTTTAGTTCACCGCTAGCTTTGATATATGGGACTAGTGTAGTACAGACGATTATAGCGTTTTGATATCCTATTTCATGCTTGAATTGACGAATAGCTTCGAAGAAAGGCTGAGATTCGATATCACCAATAGTTCCACCGATTTCTATAATACAAATAGTCGTTTTATTTGGATTAGGTGTGGCTTCACGGAAGAAACGAGACTTTATTTCATTGGTTATATGAGGAATAACTTGGACAGTATGTCCTTGGAAGTCACCATGTCTTTCCTTGGCTAATACCGTTGAATATATTTGTCCCATAGTTACAGAAGAGCGACGATCAAAAGCAGTGTCTGTAAATCTTTCATAATGCCCTAAATCCAAATCAGTTTCAAAACCATCTTCAGTTACGTAAACTTCACCATGTTGAATAGGATTCATTGTTCCAGGATCGACATTGAGATATGGGTCTAGTTTTTGCATGAAGACATCATATCCTCTAGACTTCATCAACATACCGATGGATGATCCAGTGATACCCTTACCTATACCACTGATAACACCACCAACGACAAAAATGTACTTAACCATGTTGCACCCCGATTTTTAAAATAACTTGTATATTATAATCTATTTTTGAGCTTTGAGAGTTGGAAGTTGATAATTGAACATCATTGTTTTTCATAGCAATTATATTATCTAAAAAATAAGAATTCTTAAAACTAAATATTCATATAAAGTAAATTAATATAACAACTTATGTTGATATAAATAGATTTTAAAATAATCTTTACAATTGATTTACAAGCAAAATACTTTATACAAGAGTGCTAATATTGATAAAAAACAATAAATAAGAGTGAAATAATAAACTTTTAATTTCATAAGTAAGAGAAGGCAGGAAATAATAATGAATTTAAAGTGTTTGTTTTGTAGATGTGATTGCTTAGATAAAGCAAGTGGAGTATTTGTATGTAGAAATTGTGGTTACCATTATTCAGTCTTCAGCGAATCTAAGATTGACTTCATGAATATGGCTCTTGATAAGATGATGAGTGAAACTGATATGAAGATGATGACTTCATATGCTGATGATATTCTTTCTTTAGATGCTATGAATCCTTACGCTTTATATGTGAAAGGACATGATATTTTATTCAAAGGGAAATTGACTGCGACTATGAGGTATTGGCGAAATGGAATGATATATCTCACGGGTGAAATTAACGATAAAAAAGATAAGTATATCATCAATTATTTTTCTTTAATGATCATTAAATCTATTAGAGAGTATTGTATGAAGAAGTATAAAAAAGGATTTAAAAAGTATTTAAGTTCACCTTCATTAATGACTAAAGAATTGATATTAGATGCAATTAATTATTCTTATTTCTTATTCGATTTATCACGTAAGATTGTTAAATTGGACATTCCCGATATTGCTATTATTATCATATTGAATGATTTAATAACTTCAGTCGGTGATGACTTTCTTAAAACGATTGATAAATGCAAACAGGAATTCGATAAAATTTATAAGAATAAAGAATATGGCAATCTAGAAACTGAGATAAAAGTATTGAATGAAATCGTATTTATCATGCTTGAAATGAGAAGATATTCACACTTAGATTCTAGTCTTCGTCTCATGTATGAAGTATTTGGAAAAGTCCATGATTTAATGGTGTATTCTGATGAGAATGATCATGGAGGAGAAAGTGAGAAATTCAGTAGTCTAATAGATGAGATGGAAAATGTAAAAGAAATGATTCAAGCAGAAAGAGATCTTTCTATAATTTATCAATCTTCAATAAATAATTTTAATCAATTTGTTTATATTTCATTGTTTAAATTCTATGGAAACGATGATAAAGATAAAATAAATAATACAATGATTGATTTGGGATATGATCAAGATCAAATCAATCGATTACAATTCATTAGTTCAGCAATTATAAATAATGAAACTACAATAAATGAAATAGAAGAATCAGCACATGAAGAAATTCCTTGGTTATCCTTAGAAATTTTAAGCCCTGAATTAGAATTATAATATTTGAATAAATATAATAAATATTGCTATTAACAAAATAAACAACTTTGTTAAAATATAGGTAGAATTAATGTAGGAGGACCTATATGGGAAACAAAGTCTTATTAGATACCTTCGAATACGCTCCTCTAAGTAATAGAGTGAGAAATCTTCATGTGCTCTTCGGACCGGAAGACAAAACAAATAAAGTACTTTTTTATATTCATCACGACATCTGGTCATCTAACGATAATTCTTTTGATTTGGATTTTTTAAAAGAATTAGCTTCGAGAGGCTTTACTATTGTTGCACCTTCATTAGTCTCAGGAAACATTGGAAGTATTAAAGCAGTGATGGAAGATATTTATCTAGCTCTCAAATGGACGAAATTTAATTTCAAAGATTTAGGTTTTCCCTACAAAGGAATAGGACTTTTATGTTCTGGATTTGGTGCTCAACTTGGAATGCTGAGCTTTGCATCAAATTATTCTCCAGCATTTCAATCCTTGTTTGGAAATGAAAGCTTGAATATAGATTACAAAGGGATTGCTTTGATTTCTCCTATAACTGATATTAGAGAATTCAATGAAAATATAGATTCCAATGGGTCTTCTATAAATTATAGACAAAAGTTGTTGTCTACTATTTATGGCCCAAATTATCAAAATTCAATTTTGTTTCAAAAGACCGGTTCTTCTATCGACTGTGCTAGAAGTTTAGTGTCTTGTAAAGCTAAAATAATGGTTCAATCATTTGAAAAAGATAGCCTATTTTTAGCTAATCAAAAAACAGTCGATAATTTAAAATTGTCAGGTGGTTTTCCGCTCAACAACATCTATTTTGAAGAGAAAATGAATATGTTCGATTATTTAATGTCTAATAATAAGGACATTTATAAGAAACCGATGGATGATTTATCCGAGTATTGCTCTAATCTTTGGAATTACGATTAAGTAGCATCTGTGTTGACCTTTTTCAACTTAGCAATGCTACTATTGTTGGTAAGTTGTAAATCATGAATTATAGCTTAAATAATGACTGAAAACTATTTTTTCATTTTCATTTTAGATAATAGCCTTATCAAAATCAAAAAGGCTTGTTTTTTGATATAATTTCACAGCTGGTTTTAACATATGGGAATTGATTTTAAAGGCTTATTAAATGAACGCCAATATGAGGCGTGCTGTTCGACTGCTAGACATTTGAGAATTGTCGCTGGTGCTGGTACTGGTAAGACACGAGTTTTGACTTATCGTATAGCTTATTTGATTTCTGAGAATGAAATAAATCCATCTAGAATTGTGGCTATTACATTCACCAATAAAGTGGCTAAGGAAATGGAAGAAAGAGTCGACAAGATTATGAAAGATAATGGCACTCCATTAACTGTTCATAGACCATTGATAGCAACTTTCCACGGCTTTTGTTATAGATTTTTAAGAAGAGAATGTGCACTTTTAAAAGACTTCAATTCTCAGTTTAGTGTAGCTGATGATGAAATGCAAAAAGAGTTGTTTAAACATGTCTTTTTAGATTTACATATTTTAGATGATAAAGATATAAGATCTGACATCACAAGAAAGATTGGATTTTTAAAGAACAAAGGCATTTTTCCCGATGAAGTTAATGAAAACATGTTTACTTCATCTGGTCCAGCTACTCCAAAAGAAATTATTGATTGCTATAAGAAATATCAAAGCTTGCTAAAAAAGAATAACTCATTGGATTTTGATGATCTTTTGATGTATACAGCAAAAATCTTGGATGATTATCCTGAGGTAAGAGAGAGATGGCATAGAAAATTCGACGCTTATCTGATCGATGAATTCCAGGACACTGATTCAGTTCAGTATAAGCTTGTTAAGCATTTGCTGTCTAGTCATACATCATTGACAGTTGTTGGTGATCCAGACCAGACTATTTATACATGGCGTGGAGCTGATAGTAATTTGATTCAAAATTCATTACCTAAGGATTTCCCTGATTTACAAACAGTGACTTTGGATTTGAATTACAGATCTACTCAACAAATCTTGGATAAGGCTAATATGCTGATAAAATTCAATTCCAATAGATTGGATAAGAGCCTGAGAGCTTTTAATGAAGAGGAGGGAAAGGATGTAACATTTACTCCTTGTAATTCTAGTGATAGCGAAGCTAGTTTGGTAATTAATAAAATACTCGAGTTACACAGAAATGGTGTCGAATATAAAGATATAGTCATTATTTATAGATCCAACTATCTATCTCAACCTTTCGAACATGCATTGACTAGAAATAAAATCCCATACGCTGTTTATGGCGGCCTTAAATTCTACGACCGTGCTGAAATCAAAGATGCTTTGGCCTATATGAAGCTATTAGTAAATCCTAAAGATGATTATTCATTCTTTAGAATTTTGAAAGCCCCTAGCAGAGGAATAGGAGCAGTTTCTTATGAAATTATAAAGGAAACAGCAAACAGATTGGGAAAGAGTAACTTTGAAACATGTATAGAAAATCTAGATGAGATTCCTTTAAAGCCTACTTTAATCGATAGACTTACAGAATTTAAAACAGTTTATGATGAAACGGTCAATCAATTAAAGGAAGCTAAACCTGAAGAAGTAAAAGATGTGATCGATCACTATCTCAATAATATTGGCTTTAAAAAATATGTTAATGATATAGATACAAAAGAAGACAAGAATAGTTTGGATACTAACGAGCAGAATACTAGGATGAAAAACGTTCGTACTTTAATTGGATTGCTCGGAAATTACATGGAGAGTGATAATTTTGATGAAGAAGGAAACTTATTAGAAAATTCACTAGAAGAATTCTTGATCGATGCTGCTCTTCAAAGTGCTCAAGATGAAATCAAAGATAACAATAAAGTCTTATTGATGACTGCACATGTCTCTAAAGGTTTGGAATTTCCATATGTGTTTGTAGTTTGCTTGGATGAGAATATTTTTCCAACTAGCCATGCTATAGAAAGAGGAAATAAAGGTATTGAAGAAGAGAGAAGATTGTGTTATGTAGCCATTACTAGAGCTAAAAAACAACTTTTCTTATCTTCACAAGGTGGATATTCCTTTGCTACTAAAGGACACAATACTCCTTCTCAATTTGTTAAAGAGATTGGATTTAATCAAGAAGCCCCTAAACCCAGCATTTCAAATGATTTATACAATGGAGGTGGAAGAGGATTTTATAAATCCAATAGCTATAGTAATGATAATAAGCATTATTCAAAATATAACGGATACTTTTCTTCTAATAGTTCTAAATCTAATTCAAATGTCATGCCTAAAACTCAAAATGTTGTTTATAAAGCATCATCTAGTAACATTTCTAAGGTGAAGGCAGCGACTGAAGTTTATGTGATTGGGGATAGGGTCGCTCATTCTTCTTTCGGTGTTGGAACAGTAATAAAAGTTGAACCTAGCATTATTGTAGTTAAGTTTCCAGAGCCTTATGGAGAAAAAAGATTGGTCAAAGGGTTCAAAGCCTTTAGAAAAGTTTCATAATATTAAGGAGGAATTGATACTATGTCAGAGATAGATAAAGATAAAGAAAGAGTTAAAGAACTCACGGATTTATTAAATAAATATTCATATCAGTATTATGTTTTAAACCAGTCTGAGATTCCAGACTCTGAATTTGATTCATTGATGAATGAACTTCAGGATTTAGAATTCAAAAGACCAGATTTAAAAGATGTCAATTCGCCTACTTCAAGAGTCGGTGGTTGGGTAAGCAAAGAGTTCAAAAAAGTAAACCATCCAGTCCCTATGCTTTCTATTTCAGATGTCTTTTCTTTGGATGAATTGAAAGAATGGGATAGATCCATTAGAAAGATGACAGGCTTAGATAAAGTTAGATATTGCTGTGAAGTCAAGATCGATGGATTGGCCTGTAATTTGAACTACCATGAAGGTCGATTAATTCAAGGATCTACCAGAGGTGATGGATCTATTGGAGAGGATGTCACAAACAATGTCAGAACTATTAGATCCATACCTTTGGACATTCCGGAATTAAGAGATTTGGAAGTTAGAGGAGAAGTCTATATGCCTAAAGCTTCTTTGAAGAAGGCTAATGAGGAAAGAGCTAAAAATGGTGAATCGTTGTTTGCTAATGCTAGAAATGCAGCTGCAGGTTCATTGAGACAATTAGATAGTGCTATTACTGCGAAGAGAGGGCTAAACGCTTGGTGGTACTATTGGCCATTAGCACCTCAATTTGGATATAGATATCATAGTGATGGTCTAAATCAATTGACTAAGTTAGGCTTTAGAACAAATCCAGAGAGAAGGGTTGTGTATGGAATCGATGAAGTTCTTCAATATGTTGATGAATATGCACAGAAGAGACCTACTTTAGATTATGATATCGATGGCTTGGTTATAAAAGTGGATGATATGGAGCTTTATCCATCGATTGGATATACAGCAAAGACACCTAAATGGGAGATAGCATATAAATTCCCACCAGAAGTGGTTTCGACTCAAGTCTTGGATATAGTGATGTCTGTCGGAAGAACAGGAAGAGTTACTCCTACTGCAGTTTTACAACCCGTGTTGTTGGCAGGATCTACAATTTCTAGAGCAACTTTAAATAATGAAGATTACTGTGCAGATAAAGATATTAGAATTAGTGACTATGTCACTTTGCATAAAGCAGGTGACGTCATTCCTGAAGTTGGAGAAGTTATATTGAATAGAAGACCAGCTGGTACAGTTCCATATAGATTCGATAAGAATTGTCCATTCTGTCATGAGCCTTTAATCAAAGATGGAATACAGACATACTGTAAAAATATTCACTGCCCTTCAAGAAAAATAAATAAGCTTCTTTATTTTGTATCTGATGCTGGAATGGATATCGATGGTTTAGGTGATGTCTTAGTCGAGCAGTTATTCAACGAACATATTTTGACTGAGATACCAGATGTTTATCATTTAAAGAATCATAAGGATGAAATTGAAAATCTTGATGGAATGGGTGAGAAATCAGTGGATAAGATTTTAAAAGCAGTTGAGAAATCAAAATCCAACGATTTACCTATGCTGATATCGTCATTAGGGATTCCATTAGTAGGAAAGAAGACAGCTATAGTATTAGCAAATCACTTTGAAACTTTGGACAAGTTGATGATGTCCAAAGTGGATGAAATAGCAAATCTTCCCGATATTGGTCTTAAGACAGCTCAAGGAATATACGATTTCTTCCAAGATGAAATCAATAGAAATTGTATTGAAAAATTAAGAGAAGACGGTGTTAACTTTATTCTTAAGAATATAGTTAAACCTGTAAAAGACAATTTCTTTAAAGGAAAGAAATTTGTATTGACTGGTTCCCTGTCTAAACCTCGTGATCAAGTGACTAAAGAAATAGAAAAATTAGGTGGTGTTTCAGCTGGCTCTGTATCTAAAAAGACTGATTTTGTAATTGTTGGTGAAGATGCAGGATCTAAATATACTAAAGCAGTCGAATTGGGATTGAGAATAATTAAAGAAGATGAGCTCAACGATTTGATAAAACAAGCCCAGAAGGATGCAGGATTGACTGGAACTGGTAATGATACTGGCGATAGATATTAAAAATTAATGCTAAATTTATATATAAATAGGTTATTTATATATATTTACCGGTTATTTACCTCTAAAAAAGGTTTATGATAGAGAGGTTTTATCGACTGGTAATAATAATGAGGAGATAAATATGGAGAAACCTACAGTAAAAGTTATCAACGAATGTGCAGGAAACTTGATGTTTAAATTGTCTCAAGGACAAGATGTACTTATCGCTGAAGAGTTTGATACCATTATCGACCAAATGGAGTTCTTGAAAGGAATTCCTGGTGTCGATGATGCCGAACCTATGACATTCCCTTACAAGATGCATCAAAAGGACAAAGATCTTCGTGTCGATGTTCCTGAGGCACCTATTGGAGAGGAAGCTACTTTGATGAATTCGAATGCTAAGCTTGGAAAGCAAATCAAAGTGCCTCGTGTTGTCGCTCATGGCGAAAAGAATGGCGAGGATGAGGGAGTATAGTTATGGCAACAAAATATTTGGATAAAACTATTAGAGAGATTCATATCGCTTTGATGAATGGCGAAGTTACTAGTTTGGACTTGGTCAACGAAGCAATCGAAAGAATCAATAGAGATGATTGCAACTCTTACGAAGCAAAAGCTTTTGATAAAGCTATAAAGAAAGCTAAATCGATAAAGAAAGTCGATGCTTTAGATTATTTGGAAGGTATTCCTTATTTGGCTAAGGATAATTATTCTACCAAGGGAATTGAAACCACTGCATCATCAAATATTCTAAATGGATATGTTCCTTTATTCGACGCAGAAGTAATTCGTAGATTATCTCGTGCAGGTGCAGTAATGGTTGCAAAGACTACACTTGATGAATTGGCAATGGGTGGAACTGGTACTTCCGGTCATAAAGGAACTACCTGCAATCCTTACGATCATTCTAGAATGATTGGCGGATCTTCATGTGGTTCTGCTGCTGCTGTCGCTAAAGGAGATGCTCCTTTTGCTTTGGGAAGCGATACTGGTGATTCTGTAAGAAAACCTGCATCTCATGCCGGTTTAGTTGGATTTAAACCTACTTGGGGATTGATATCTCGTTATGGTCTTCTTCCTTTTGCCTGCTCAATGGATACAGTCGGATACTTTACACGCTGTGTTTGGGACAGTGCATTGATAACCTCTGTTTTGGCTGGACATGATGACAAGGATATGTCTTCATCTAGAAAGCCTAAGAAGGATTACATCGGAGCTGTAGAAAGAAAGGAAAGCTTGAAGAAAATTTGCTATTTCAAGACTGTTGTAGATGCTTGTGCTCCTTATGTACAAGAGTCTTTCTATAAAGTTCTCGATGGATTGAAAGAAAGAGGATATGTAGTTGAAAATTATGATTTCCCAATTGATTTATTGGATGCCCTATATCCTACATATATGATTCTCTCTTGCTCTGAAGCAACTGCAAATGATGCTCAATATGATGGAATGCGTTATGGTCCTAGTGGTGATGAGTCAGCAAAGACTTATCAAGAATTTATGACTTCTGCTCGTACTAAAGGATTCTCTGATCTTATTAAAAGAAGATTTGTCATAGGTTCATATTCTTTGTTGGCAGTCAATCAACATGATTTGTTCCAAAGAGCTCAGAAGGCTAGAAGAGTCATTGTAAACGCTTTGAACAAAATGCTTGAATCATACGATTATTTCGTATTGCCTGCTTCACCTTTCATTCCTAAGCATTTGAATGAATTGAGCACAAAATGGGATGCTAAACCTGAGTTTGCTGATAACCATTTATCCTTAGCTAATTTCGGCGGAATGCCTTCCTTGACTCTTCCTATGGGACTCGAACAAAATGTTCCATATGGAATCAATATCAGTGGAAGAATATTTGAAGATGATAAAGTTTTAGCTTTAGGTGAAGAAGTAGAGGAGATTACTGGGCTTAAGAATCTCCATATCAAGGAGGAATTCTAATCATGGAATACGATGTAGTTATTGGTATAGAAATCCACGTTCAGTTGAAGACTAAGAGTAAGATGTTCTCAGCTTCACCTAATACTTATCATATGTCTCCTAACTCACAGACATCCTTATATGATTTGTCGATGCCTGGAACAATGCCTGTAGTGAATATGGAAGCTGTTAGATATGCAATAAAATTCGGTACAGCCCTTCATATGAATATCGATAGAACTCTTTACTTTGATCGTAAGAATTACTTTTACCCCGATCTTCCTAAAGGTTATCAGATTACGCAACAAGACCATCCTATCGTTTCTCATGGTCATCTCGATGTTACTCTTCGTGATGGTACTATAAAGAGAATTGATGTTCAAAGAGCTCATTTGGAGGAAGATACTTGTAAACAGACTCACTTAGCAACAATGACTTTGGAGGATTATAACCGTTGTGGTGTTCCTCTTCTCGAAATCGTTACTGAGCCTTGTATCACATGTGCAGAAGAGGCTGCAAAATATGTTGAAGGAATTCGTGAGATCGTCACTTTCTTAGGAATTTCAGATGGTCGTATGGATGAAGGTTCTATGCGTTGTGATACCAATGTTTCTATCAAGCCTAAAGGATCGACTGTCTTAGGAACTAAGGTCGAGGTCAAAAATATCAACACAGTTCAAAACGTTGAAAAAGCAATCTCTTTTGAAATTGAGCGTCAAAAGAAATTGATTGAATCTGGTGGACATGTAGAACAAGAAACTCGTCGTTTCGATGAGCAACTTCAAGAGACGGTTCTCGAACGTAAAAAGACTAATGCTGTCGATTATAAATACTTCCGTGAACCTAATATCATGCCTATCGATTTGTCTGAAAAGTTTATTCAAAACGCAATCGACGATATGGCTGAACTTCCTTGGGAGTTTAGAAAAGAATTTCATGACTTAGGATTAGATGACTATCAAACTGAGCAGTTGATGTTGGATAAGAAGAATGTCTATTATTTCAAGAAATGTTTGGCCGAGAAACCATTGGATGCTAAGATTTTGTGGAATTTGTTCATGGTTGGAGTCATGTCATATATCAACAAGTCTGAAAAGGATGCGGAAAGCGATGTATTGACTCTCGATACCTTGAAGTTTACTCCAAGAGATCTAGTCGATTTGGCTAACGAAATCAAATCGGGAAAGATTAATTCCAAGCAAGGAAAGACAGTTCTCGATGATATGGTCTTGAAAGGCGAGAAGCCTTCTAAATCTATTGAAGATCATGGATTTGAACAAATCAGTGATACTTCGGCTATTCTTCCTATTGTTGAACAAGTTATTGCTGCCCACCAAGATGTTGTCGATGGTTGGCATCATGGTAAGGATAGAAGCTTAGGATACTTGGTCGGTCAGGTCATGAAGGAATCTCATGGTAAGGCTAATCCAGTCGAAGCTAAGAAATTAATTCTCGAAAAAATTGGTCCTATGGGATCGAGAGACTAATATAAAACAGCTACATGAATTTAAACCATGTAGCTGTTTTTTTGTTTCTTTTTACTGTTAATTTAAATAGAAATTAGTTGGTGACTACTAATCGTCTCCACCTATGGCTTCTATTCCAGTCTTTATTTTTGTCTTACTAGTCTTGATGTTTTTTACAAACATGAAGATAGTTAAAGATGTTGCAGCACAAATTAAAGCATAGACCGGAAGAATTGAGAAATTAAATCCAGGAGCTAAAAGTAACAATCCTAATAAGCAAGGTGTGATTGTTTGAGCGGCCATTGATGATGCATAATAATAACCTGTGAATGCTCCAACCTTCTTTGCTGAGCATAACTCCAAAACCATAGGCAATGAATTAGCATGAACAAATGACATTCCAACACCTTTGATAAACCAAATGAAGTAAATATAAATAGGAAATGCATTATATTGACCGGCAGCAGGTTCGGTAACTGGAATGACATAAGTCAAGATAGTCCAGACAACATAAGCAGTTATTGTTGCTATTAATCCAGAAGAAACAGTCCATTTTCTTCCAATCTTACTAGCTATAAATCCACCGACAGCAAATCCGATTACGCTTCCTGCACCACCGACTATTGTATTTATCATATTTCCGCTACTTTTGGCCATCAAATGATATTGAGTGTAGTTACCCATGAAGGTGCTGATTCCATTATCAGCCATGAACCAGAAGAACTCTGCCACTAAGATTAAGAGAAGCATAGTCTTATTAGCTTTACTCATAGTCTGATTCTCATCAGCTATTTTACCTTCGACTTCAGCTTCTTCTTCACCTCTCTTCATTTCAGGTTCCAATTGTTTTTCTAACTTATTTTCATCGATGGTGAAGAATAAAACAAGTGCAGATATAATCATTAAGATGGAAGCCATTAAAAATGGTGATTCTATAATCCAAATATTTGCTTGGTTTGTAGCCCATAAATCATTGCTGGATGACGATCCACCCAAGTATTCGGATAGAACGAATACGAGTCCGACCAATGTAGCGCAAGCTCCACCGAGGTAACCCATTATGTTGATTATTCCATTAGCTTTGCTTCTCAAGGGCTTAGGAGTTATATCAGGCATCAAAGCGACAGCTGGATTTCGATACATCATAGCAAAGAAAACAACTATTAACATCATAACGATAGTTCCAACTAAGCTGTGATAATGGAATAAGACAGGAATAAACGGAAATGCTATCGCACATATAAATGTTCCTACTAATATATAAGGCATTCTTTTTCCTATCTTCGTATGTGTCTTATCGGATAACTTGCCGAAGACTGGAAGCATTATTAAGGCTGCTAAGTTATCCATAGCCATAATGATTCCAACTAAGTATTGAACTTCTTCTTCAGTTTTGGCTCCCATAGCTTCCTTAAACAATTCTGTTAAGAAAGTCGGTGTCCAAGAATCATAGACTTGCCATAACAACAAGATTCCAAAGAAAGCAAATCCGATTAAAAAAGTTCTTTTGTAATTAAGCTTCAAAGGTTGATTGTCACCTTCAATTTTAGTGCTGTTTTTGTTGCCCATAAACTCCATCCTTATAATGTCGTATAAGTCTGCTCAACCTAAGATATTTTAACAAAACATAAGTATCTTTATTTAAGTATTATTTTCTCTTTACAAGTTTATTACAATTATTTGATCGTAATTCTTTACTCATGTTTAAAAAATATTACTAATCTTAAATATATATAGTAAAATAAAGGAGATGAGGAATTGTAATATGTATTATGAAATGGAAATTAAAATGAATCATTCGTTTTATTTGGCATTTAATTATCATTATTGAGAAATATAGACTAGGTTTTTATGTGTTTAAGTTTGTCTTTTTGTTTACACTTTTAAATTAAGATTCGCTTAAGGATTATTTATTACTTTATTTATAGCATACGAAAGGAGTTTGAATTATGAAAATATTATTGGTGGAAGATGATTTAGATTTAGTCAAAGTACTAAATAAAATATTGATTTTGAATGGATATATTGTCGATTGTGCTAATGATGGAATTGAAGCTTTAGATTATTTGCGTATAAATTCATATGATTTAGTTATCATGGATATCATGATGCCTAGATTGGATGGAATTTCTACATTAAAAAAGATTAGAAAAGATGGAAACTCAGTTCCTGTTTTATTGTTGACTGCTAAATCTATGGTTGATGATAAAGTTGAAGGATTAGATAATGGTGCTGATGATTATATGACAAAACCTTTCCAATCAAAGGAGTTGTTAGCGAGAATTAGAGCTTTGACTAGAAGACAAAATCAAATAACTACGATGAGTGTGGGTAATTTGACTTTGGATCCAAATACTTATGAAATGCGTGCTGAGAAAACAATCAAATTAACTAATAAAGAATTTAAAGTTATGGAAGTTTTGATCAGAAACACTAATTCTTATTTAGGAAGTGAAAAAATAATGGATTCCATTTATGATATTTCCAGCGACACTGAGATTGGAGTTATTTGGGTTTTCATTTCAACTCTCAGAAAGAAATTGGATGAGATTGGATCTAACTATAATATTGTAACAAGAAAAGGTGTTGGATATAGGTTAGAAAGTACGCAGAAAAATGATTAAAAAACTTCGCTGGAAATTTATCGCAGTAGCAATGATATCTATCATTGTTGTTTTGATGGCGATAATTGGAACGATTACTTTAATAAATTATAATAAAACAGTTGATAACATCGATAAAGTTTTGACAGTCCTTGTCGATAATGATGGTAAATTTAATGGTCTTGATTTTGGTGATGATAATTTAAAAAATACTGATGGTAACAATAACAAAGACAATCTAAATCATCAAAAGGATTATGGTGAGTTCACAAAAGAAACTCCTTATTGGACTAGATTTTTCTCTGTTAAATTCACAAACTCTAATCCTGATCCTGCTGTAGATACATCGATGATTGCATCTGTATCTAAAGAAGAAGCTATCAATATGGCTAAAGAAACAATAGATAGCAATTCTATGATTGGCTTTTATGGTGCATATAGATATAAAGTAAAGATTGCAGATGATTTCAAATTAGTAGTGTTCGTAGATTGCACTAAAGAGATGCGTTCTATCAGATACTTTGTATTTACTGGAACCTGGATATCTTTAGTTGGAATAATAGCTGTTTTTATTATTGTCTTCATTTTTAGCAAAATAGTATTTAATCCTGTTAAAAGAACATATGATAAGCAAAAGAGATTTGTCACCAATGCAGCTCATGAATTAAAAACTCCGTTGACTATCATATCGGCTAACAATGAATTGATCGATGCAGAATATAATTCATTGGATGAAACACAGGCAATTGATAAGCAAGTGAAGAAATTGACTATCATGATTAATAATCTCACTTTATTATCTAAGCTAGATGAAGAAGACAAAAATGTTGATTTAAAAGAGAAAGTTGATTTGACTAAACTATCCAATGATTTGATTGAACCATTTAAAGTTATATTTGAATCTAGAAATATTAAATTCAATTTTTTCGTAGATGATAATTGCTATATTAAAGGTAATACGAATTTAATTTCTCAATTATTATCATTGTTGATTGATAATGCTAATAAATATGCTTTGACTTATATTAATTTTGAAGTTCGTATTGTCGGAAAGGGTGTTGAATTAAAGACATCCAATGATGCTGATATAGATGAAAAGAATCCTAATTTATTATTGGAAAGATTTTATAGAAATGATAAAGCTAGAGGAAAAATAGAAGGAAGTGGAATAGGATTATCAGTAGTTAATGAAATAGTTAAATTACATAAAGGAACTATAAAATTAAATGCTTCCAATAATGTCTATTCATGTGTAATAAAGTTTAAAAATTGACAATCCTTGCAAAAATAATGACAAATTGTGCCACGATGGATAAAAACAAACCAAATCTAATATAATTGCCGTGAAAGAGGTTTCATAAAATGAAAAACATTAGATTCAGGGTTGCTTCGTTATTCTTAGTTCTTTTCAGTGCTTTACCTTTGAAAATCAATAATTTAGATTCATTTGAACTGCACAAATTTAAAAGTGCTGCAAAGGTTGAAAGCAATGTAGTGGCTTGGTCTTACAAAGATGTTTTGCATTCTTACTATCAAGATTATGAATCGTATTTTGATTCGATAAAAATTGATAGTAAAAATAAGATTGGATTTGATGATTTTATTGCAAATTATTATTCTCAAGATTTGGACATAAAATCATACACTGAAGGCATGAAATTTGGAACAATAGATGCGGATTTAAACTATTCTAATGATATAAGTGTTGCATCTAGTTCATCAGATGAAGATTATATTCTCAAAACCATCGATGATAAAAAAGAGTCAACACCTGTCAGTGCTTTTGAAAGACTTCCTAAATATAGCAGTGTAACTAGTGAGTTTTATAAGAATATAATCGATGGTGATATCATATATGAAACAGTAACATCATTTTGGAATTGTGGTCATACAGCTATTGTTGTGGATGCAAAAAGAAAGTCCGAATTTGCCGAATGCCCTACTTATATTCAAACAATAGAGGCAGTACCTTCTGGGGTCAAATATGGATTTTTAGATGATGAAAGAATTGCTAGAAAAGGAATAAAAATCTTAAGAGTGATAATAAAAGACTTTCAAGATCGTTTCTTTGTCGGAGCTAAAGAATTCCTTTACAAACAGTTAGGAAAAAACTATAACTTAGATATTAACAGATGTAATAAGAGCATAGATTCTAATGAATGGTATTGCTCTGAATTAACCTGGGCTGCATATGAATATGGTGGAATTGACTTGGCATGCATTGACGGTGTTCATCACGGTCAAAAAGGAAATGATTCAGGAGTTCTGCCATATATGATTTATATTTGTGATTTTACAAATGAAGTGGACTTAAGTCCTAATTTTGTAGATATCAAAATAATTAATAAATCAGGTAGTACTTGGACTATTAATGTTCATAATAAATGTAATCAGAATATCAATGTTTTTTATAATTCTAAGATGTGTTTTTTTGATGATTGTATGAATATTGGAGCGTTAAAGGATCTCAGATCTATAAATTTAAATTCATATGCTAGTAAAGATGTTCAAATAAATCAGAATCTTTTTGCTGATGCGATTACATTTTATTGGGATAATTATCAAAGTTATAAAGAAATAAGAAATGGAATATTGAAAGAGGTGAATTATAAGAATAGATATTTTACATATGCTAATCAATTAGTTTCTGCAACTAAGAAGATGTTAGATAGAAAACATTTGGAATCTATTGAATTAGGTGAGAGAGAAATATGATGAATAAAACAGGAATAGCATTGCTTCATTTTGATGACAAAGTTTTAATGGATTCAGTTGAAACAAAATTTAAAGATTTATCTGCTTCAGTTTCTTTTAATTTAATACAAGAGAAAACAATAAAGCAAAATATAAAATCTTATAATATTGCTAGGAATGAAAAAATAAAATTCAACTCATTAAAAGAAAAATGCACCGAGCTTGGGCTTGAGGATTTCGACAAAATAAAACAAAAAAGAACACGTTATATATCTAATATTGAATGTAAAAAGATTGTTTTAGCTATATTAAGCCTATCTAGTGATAAAGTTATTGTTCTCAATGATTCATTTTTTAATAAAGATATCTATTATTTAATTGATTTTATTAAGAAAATCAGTGAGAATAAGAAAGTTGTAATTCTAACAAATAAAGAAGTTAATAGTGAATTTAAAAGCAATTCAATTATCAAAATTGATAAATCGAATTGTAATGATATAGTTGATAATTTGATAAAAGATTTTGGGCAAAGCAAAAAGAAAACAAGATGGATTCCATCAACATTTTTGACTATGGGTCAAAAATGGTTACCTCTAATATTTTGCTTTTTAACATTGATTTCTTCATTTTTTCTTATTGGAGACTCTGCAGTTTTAATAACGACTGATCCTGTGATTAAAGAAATTGATCTTATGTATGATAATCAATACAAAGATGTCCTTTTGCATGCTGACACATATGCTGACTTCTATTTTGGTGGAACTTCATCTTTTTATAATATTTCTTCTAATCAAGTTAAAAAAGTTGAAGAATATTTAGGATTTAACAATACATATGAAATCAAACATATCAATGAAGATGATATTACAAATAAATATTTTTCTTTTATAATGAGAGATGATAATGATGAGCATGTTTATTATGTTTCTCATTTTTATTATTTATCACCGAAATACGATTACTCATTTATGAAAGTTGATAATAGGATAAATAATCCTTCTAATATTCATATTCCAAACAACAAAAATGAAATTGCTTTGGATTCATTAACTGCTGATAAAATATTGAAACACGGATATTATGATAATGATGGGAATAAAGTGAAAATAAATGATGTCAATGAACTAATTGGAGCTACCTTGAGTTATTATAAAGTCACTGGAATTTATACATTTAAAAATCAAAACTATTCCTATCCAGTAATATATAAGAATGAATTAGACGCTGAAGAAATCTTGTTTAATGCAGAAACTGAATATTTGTATTACATATTACCTGAAGATAAGAATGAAATGGTTCAATTCATTAAAAGCATGAGATATAAAACTTCAGTAAATGAATTCAACGATTATCACAAAAATATAGTTTATTATTATGGAATAGCACCGATGACTGAATGGTCTAGTTATACTAGCGCAAGAGAGAATGACTGGAATGGTCGTGTTATTCCTGGCGGATTTATAGGAAGATATTTTGAATTTGTCGGTGGTCTTCTAACAAGTTTTTTATCTATCATTGCGACGTTTTATTTCTGTTTGAAAGATTTAGAAAGCTATGGAACTTATAGATTCTTGAATGATCTAGGAATTAGAAAAAAGAATTTATTCCTTTCTAGTTTTATTCAGCTTTCAATAGTAGAAATTATGTCTTTTGCTATTGCGCTTATTTCGATTTTTGTTCGTAACGCCTTATCAGGAGGACTATTATTCAGTTCGTTCTATCATTTGAATTTGCTGACTTCATTGATAGTTTTAGTGATGTTAATAATAGGAATGGTTATTTCATTAGGAATTACTTTTATAAAGTTAAATAAGAAATATAAAAATTAATTCCTAATCTCAAGTTTGTATTAAACTTTGCAAAGCATCGTATTCTTAGCAAAGGGGCTAGGAATTATGAAAAGCAAAAAGAAAACCTTATGTGAATTAATGATGATTATTTTATCCATATCTTTGGTGTCTTGTTCTGGCGGTGAATCCCCCAAGAATTCAGTCTATACGAATGATACAACTTCATCGATTAAAACATCAGATACAGGTGGAAGTGATAGCAATTCAATTATTATGAATGGTTATACTTATTCAAATGGTAATGGTGGTGGATTTGGTCCTAATCTAGGAAGATACTGATGACATATATAACATTAAGGTAAAGTTAATCTTATACCCAAAATATCTGTTTAAAAGTTGATATAATTATAGAGAAGGATTAAAGATTATCTCCTTCAGCGAAGCATCGATTATATCCCTTTCATTCTTTGCACATGATGCTTCGTTAGTTAATTGTCTAACATTCACTCTCCTTTCTGGTGTTAGATAGCGTTTTAGAGCTGGCTATACCAATGGTCAGCTCTTTTTTATGTAGAAATTAATATATAGGAATCAACTTCTCCTTCATATAATCCATATATTTTTCTTTGACTTCGATTATTTTTCTTCTCTAAATAGAAATTTCAATATTTTTTAGTGATTGCAAATTCAAATAAATGGATATACTGTTCCTAGCAATGCAGTTTCTGAAACTACAAAGAAACAACAGGGTGGATTCCTCGGTGGCCCGATGGGAAGAGGCGATAATAAATAGTAACAACCATGCAAAAATCAGCCTGAAAAGGCTGTTTTTTTATTCTCCCCTTTTCTTTTCCTAAAAAGCTCGTATAATATTTTTTTGCGAGTTGCAATAAACCACTTTAAATCAGCTTAAAGATGTGGTAATATCTCAAAGCCTGGTTCCGTAAGAAAGTGGTTTAATCCCCGCGACTGCAACTCGCGTATCGACGGTTCGAATCCGCCCGGAACCTCCAAAATGCTCCGTTAGCTCAGCTGGATTTAGAGTATCTGACTACGAATCAGAGGGCCATAGGTTCAAGTCCTATACGGAGCACCATAGTAAATAGTGACCTGATACAATTTGTATCAGGCTTTTTTATTTTGACCCGAAACTATCTAAGAAAGCAATTGTTAATCGTAAGCGTTAAAGATATCCTCCTTTAAAATTCGAACCTCTGAACTGATAATCTA
>ERZ1023654.85-NODE-85-length-39066-cov-16.388634_pt1 | contig 39066 bp, 34 predicted proteins | sample MGYA00380338_ERZ1023654 | MGnify/ENA primary metagenome ERZ1023654 (study PRJEB33179, sample SAMN07448980) | human gut metagenome | biome: Human-gut; feature: Human associated habitat; material: Faeces | host: Homo sapiens | place: India: Bhopal | collected...
CGGTAGCCATTCAGCCAGATAATATCAATGTCGCCTTAAGTTAGTGACATTGAGCTTTCGCCACTATTTCTTCTTTCTATTACGGACAATATCTAATTTTGCCCTTATAACGAAGTGACATGTCGCATAATATATTCCTATTATGTGAACGCTGTTCGTCTTCTTACAATTTGGTGGACAAAACGAAGATGTAAGCGAACCGCAGTCATTCCCCTTATTGCCAGCGTTTCCGCTATTGCCGTTTGGCGTTCCACCACTCTTTCCGCCATTGCCGTCATCAAAAGACCTATCCTCTACATCATTCGTCGGATAGAAGACGATTTTGATCTTGTCTTTGTAGAGATACACTTTCTTGATAAGGGAATTGATGAGTATCTCTTTGTTTCTTTCTTTGCTGATGTCCAGGAAAGCAAGCGAAATGAGGAACTGATAGCATTGATCCACGGTGATTTTCTTTTTCTTCTTGTTTTTGGCTTTCAGCAAGCTATCCTCGACTTTAGCCTTGTCCTCCTCAAGAGAAGAAATCATATCGGCAATCGACTTGTTGGCCATTCCGTTCGCGACCGCGTTAAGACAATTCTTAAGCTTTCTCTCAATCTCCTTTTCCATGTCTTCGAGGATTCTGACTTCATTCCCGTTATTGGAAAGAAGGTTGAAATACTCTACCATGCGTTCGGCCGCTTTCTCCACGATATCAGGCGAAAGGATGTAGTCCATGGCGGTTTTGACGACGAAATCCTCAAGCTCATCCTTCTTGATTGGCTTTGCGGAACACTCATGCTTCACCGCGTTCTTGCATTTGTAATAATGGTATGTCTTCCCCGTATGTGAGGTTCCCGTATGCCCATGGATTAAAGAACCACATTCCCCACAATAGAGCTTCTCGCTCAAAAGGAACTTGTAGTCCACGAGCTTGGCCTTGTTCTTGTGCCTATGCTTGTCAAGCTCTTTCTGCGCTTCCTTGAAGACTTCTTCCGTGATGATTTGAGGAACAATGTTGTCGAAGACGTATTCGCCATATCTGGCGACACCGGTGTATTTCTCATTCCTCAGCAACCTGGAAACGGCGTTTGTCTTCCACATCTTGCCTTTGCAAAGGATGCCCTTTTCGTTGAGTGCGGAAACGATGTCTTTGATTTGCTTGTGATTGATGATGGATGCGAAAATCCATTTGACGATTTCCGCCTCATCCTCGTTGATAACGTATCTTTTGTCCTCGTTTATGCGATACCCGTAGATGATTGGGCCTCCCGTGAATTTCCCTTTCGCCCTGGATTCATAATTTCCACGCATAATTTTCTGAGCGAGCTCCTTGGAATAATATTCGCTATACCCTTCAAGGATGGATTCAAGAATGATTCCTTCTGGGGAATCGCTGATGTTCTCGGTGGCTGAAATGACCTTTACCCCGTTATCCCTCAGCTTCTTCTTGTAGACCGCGGAATCGTATCTGTTCCTTGAGAACCTATCGAGTTTGTAGACCAGCACATACTGAAAGGCCTTGTTTGAGCTGTCCGATATCATCTTTTGGAACGATGGCCTGTCGTCGTTCCTTCCGGTCATGGCTCTATCGATGTAGGTGTCTATGACGTTGTATCCTTCCTTCTCCGCGAATTGGTTTATGACCCTAAGCTGTCCTTCGATAGATTGCTCGTTTTGCCTTTCGGAGGAATATCTCGCATAGATTACGGCTATCTTACTTTCTTGTTTCTTCGCCATTTGCAGCCCCTCCTCTCCACAAATCAATCATCATGTAAACGTCCTTAGCCATTTGGGAGACATCCCCCATCTTCTCGAACACGTGCCTATAGCTCATGATGTTGATATTGGAAATCAAAGCGAAATAACGGATGTACTCCATGACGTCCCATCTGTAGTAGTCCTTTTCGCCCGCGATTTGATTCCTTAGCAAAGGTATCGACTCCTTGTTTAGAGCGAAGTTTCCTTCCTGAAGAGAAATGTGTTTCATGAGATAGTAGATTGCCATCGATTCGGTGCGGAAATCCAAAGCGGACATCACTACGTTCTTCGTGAAAGCAAACCGATCTTCCACATTCTCGTCGTTAATGACGTTGAAGACGTTCGTGGCGGAGAGGTCATCGATGGAACCGCCTTTTTCCAAATACGTGTTGATGTCGTTGGCGAATATCCCCGCAAAGTCATGAACGGTGTATTCAGTCAGTTTCTTTTCCATGTCGTTTCTCCTCCCTTTCGTCGAAGCGGAAGCCGGGTATCCCGGTTCCAAGGCCGTGACGGGCAACGAAGCAAAACTGCAAAGTGTGGCAGATTGTGGCCCGTCTTATCTTGTTTACAAAATTAGTCGTTTTTAACCAAGAAATCGTCGATGACGTGTTTAGCGTCTAAAAGTTTTTCGATGACTCCATCCTCTAAATCCTTGATGTTGTAAAGCGTGTCCAAAACATCAAAAGTCTCTTCGAGATTGTGTCTTGCACTGTTCCATCCCATGCCATCGGTAAACCAAACGAAAGTGAATCCGGAGATTCCTTTTGCTTCCAATGTGAGTGTCTTGTAGCTTCTTGCGGTCTCATTCAGCTTGGAACCGCCACCACTATAGAAATTGCATTCGCAGGCATAGATATCTCCAAGAGGACCCTTGAAAACGAAATCGAACCTCTTCTCGGTCTTGTCCTGATTGCTGATTCCTGATAAATCCAAGCCGAACATTTTCTCGACATCGGATTTGTTCAGTTCTTTGAAATAGGTTTTGCCTTTGACCAATCCGGCCTTGATGAGATAGGACTCCACCAAATCTTCCATGGCGTCGCCGGTCCTGTTCTTCCTTCCGTTTGTATCCATTCCGACCTCAACACCGAGAACGTAATCAATGAGGTTATTGATGATATGGTTTTGAAGAAGCTCAAAGAGCCCGCAATTCTTCATGAAAAGAGCGTATTGGTCCACGGAGTAGTTCATCTTGGCAAAGTTGAAAACGTAGGTTTCCTTCGGGTCGATGATTTTTATCTCTTTTTCTCTTTTTGCCAAAAGGATAGGGATTGCCTTGATGATTTCAGGATATCTTGTAAGCAATGACTTGAACTCTTCCTCGATGTTCTTGGAACCTATCAGGGAGTTCAGTATATTAAGTTCTATCTTAAGTTTGTTTACGTTTTCATAGACTTTCGGAAAATCCGTGTAGTAATTCCACGTCGCAATGCTGTCCTTCATCGTCAGCAGCCATGATTCAAAGTTTCTTTTCATTGTTTTTCCTCCATCGTTCCTTTGTATCTATTTATTGTCAGGTCTAGATATGATTTATCAGTGTCTATACCTATATATTCTCTATTTATCAGCTTGCAGGCTATCCCTGTCGTTCCGCTTCCATTGAATGGATCAAGCACGATGTCGCCTTCCTTTGTTGATGCCTGAAGGATTCTTTCTAAGACTGACAAAGGCTTCTGGGTCGGATGCTTTCCGAACTTCTTTTCATCCTTTTTAGGAAGGTTAAGAAGCCATACGTCTTTCATTTGCTTCCCGCCATTGATTTCCTTCATCATCTCATAATTGAAGAAATGCTTTCCTTTTTTGCCTTTTTCGTTGATTTTCCTTGCCCAAACGATGGTTTCCGTAGAGTTTGTGAAGCAACGGCAGGCAAGATTCGGTGCAGGATTCGGCTTTTGCCATGTGATGTTGTTGATGATGGAATATCCTTCCAGTTCCAAGGCAACGCCGACCGAATAAATGTTGTGGAAAGTCCCACTTATCCAAATTGTTCCATCGTCTTTGAGCACGCGTCGGCACGACTTAAGCCACTTTCGGTTGAATTTCAGCTTTTCCTGAGGCGCAAGCGTCTTATCCCATTCTCCTTTATCGACCGATACCTGTTTCCCTGAGTGACAGGAAACACCTCCACTGGAAAGAAAATACGGAGGATCCGCAAAGATGACGTCTATCGATTTTTCGGAAATGGATTTCAATACCTGGTTGCAATCACCTAGGTAAAGAGAGAAACCATCCTCATGGAAATAGGGCTTAGTCTTCATAGTTGGTGATAATCACTTCCTCTACGTTGCCGCGTCCGTCCGCTTTGGAATTAATCATCCTTTTTGCCTCAACGACGTGGATGTTGAAATCCTTGTATAATTCGCGGATGAACTCCGTATTGTGGTTGCTCAGCATTACAAACACACCCTTGTCGGATAAGGCTTTAAAGCAGCTTGCAAGCCTTCTTTGCTCATCTTTTCCGAAGGGATTCTTTGCATAGGAGGTGAAGGAATCCTTGTCTTCCCATGTATCATATGGCGGATCAAAATAAACGAAATCACCGCTTTCGGCGTTAATGACCGCAGCCTCGAAATCGCCGTTCAGGATTTCGAATTTTGATGTTCCGAAGAACTCCGTTATTTCCTGAACGTTCTTTTCTTCATAACAAACGACACTCTTTTTCTTTCCGGATGGGACATTAAAAAAGCCTTTGCTGTTGACTCTATAAAGCCCGTTGAAGCAGGATTTGTTCAGATAAATCATTCTCGCTGCTCTTTCATATATAGGTAAAGAGAGGAAATTGGGGTCTTTATCCATTGAACGCACTTCGTAGTAATGTTCCTCGGAGTGGTTTTCTTGATGGAATTTTAGCCTTTCGATAAGCTTCTCTGTATCATCGGGATTCGAAAAACATTTATATGCCTGAACCAACTCGGAATTGAAATCATTGATGGTGAAATCTTTGGGGGCGACATGGAAAAGCAATGCCCCTCCGCCGATAAAAGGCTCAAAATAGTGGTTGTATTCTTTAGGCATCAAAGACACAAGCTTGTCTAAAAGCTGAGTCTTTCCACCGGCCCATTTGACAAAAGGATGCATTTAAAGCGCCTCCATATCTATGTTGTTCTGCCTGCAAATCTCAGCGAGCTTCCTTTTTGCTTTCATCGTCGGCTCATGATGGCCTTGCTCCCATCTATTCACGGATGCAAAAGACACGTCAATCATTTCCGCTAACTCGGCTTGAGTGAGAAACAGTTTTTCTCTAATGGTTTTGATAATTTTTGGCCAATTCATAATCACGTTTCCTAACGCTTATATTATATAACACTTTTGTAATTATTTAAAGACTAGAATATACTTTTAGAGTAAAAAAAGACGTCCCGTCAAGGACGCCATTTTAGAACGATACCCATATAGCCGTTGCAATTGACGTATACAGGTTCGCTTAGATTACGATTTGGTGGAGCTGAGGGGAATCGAACCCCTGTCCAAATGAGGCCCCGCTTCAAGCACTACAGCTTAGGCTGACTTGTCAGTCGAATCTCATGGTGTCAGTCGACCAAGGAAACTCGACTCCCTGTCTTTGTGTCCGTCTTTCTACTGGCAAGAAAAAGTATAAAGATAAGGTGAATCTGTTTACGCGTACAAGAAGAAAACTCACCGAGTTCTTCAAGACACGTCCGTGGCCTAGGAACTAATGCCTAGGCAAAACTGGTAACTAATTCTAGATTAGTAAGCAGCAGCCATTTGGAAAGAGGGCTGACGGAAGAATGACACGTTTTTCTTGGCACTTGTGTTTGTGTAAGGTCATTAGGTGACCAATCCGCTGCTCTTAAAGTTCCTCCTCACCTGTCGAGACCTAGACAGCCCCAATGTGAAACGAAACTTCACATATATTATTATACGTCGATTATAGAAAAAGTAAAAATCAAAAAAGAAAAGCGAGGCTTAGCCTCGCTAATCTTAGTTATTCTAATTATTAGATAACTTCTCTTTTTCTAAGGAAAGGAACAGCTATTTCGTGTACGATTAGAGGAACAATTCCTAAAGCGGCACAGATCATCCAGTTGTACCACTCAAGTCCGTTGCTATGACCGAGGAAGATATCGGTAAGTCCAGGAACTTCAGTGACTAATATTTGAAGAATCAATCCGAATCCAAAGGCTACGATGAAGAACCAGTTAGTTCCCTTGAATACATAGATGAATGACTTCTTGATATTGCTCATTCCAATCATATGGAAGAGTTCTGCAAGACCTAAGGTAGTAAAAGCCATAGTACGTGCATCCTCAAAGCAAGATATAGCATGTATTGCTTCTCCAATATCTAATTCAGTGCCAGTGTTTCCATTAGCATACATCGGGTTGGCATTGAGGAATATCTCCATAGATTTAATTCCATCAGCTGATAAGATTGAATTCAAATTTGTGCCAGTATTCAATGCATTATATACATCGTTCCAATTAGCATAAGTAGATTTATCTCTACCGGCTATTAAAGCTTCTTTTAAGCTTTCTGAAGCCATCATTTGATTCCAAGTCAAACCATATTTAGTCACTCCATAGATGACAGGAATGAGGAAGGCTGCGAAGACGATGATGAAGATGATGAAACCGTAGAACATATTGAATTTGAATCCACCATGAGCAAAAATTCCATCTTTTGGATTTCTAGGAGCATTGTTCATGATATCAGGATCCTTGTCATCACGTCCTAAGGCGATGGCGGGGAGTGAATCTGTAATCAAGTTGATCCAAAGCAACTGCATAGCGGTCATAGGAGCTATGATGTTTGCACATGTAGCTAAGAACATGACCAAGATTTCAGCAAAGTTGGATGAAAGCAAGAAGAAGATAGTCTTTTTGATGTTTGAATAAATACCACGACCTTCTTCTACAGCTTTTTCAATAGAAGCGAAGTTATCATCGGCTAAGACAATATCAGCAGCAGATTTTGCGACATCAGTTCCGGTGATTCCCATAGCGATTCCGACATCTGCCGCTTTTAATGAAGGAGCATCGTTAACACCATCACCTGTCATTGCAGCGATTCCACCGTTGGCTTTGATAGCCTTGACGATTTCGACTTTGTTTTCAGGCGAAACACGAGCAAATATTCTCTTGGTCTTGACCAACTCTTGAAGCTGTTCAGGAGTGCATTTATCTATTTCAGCACCGGTCATAGTTTGCTCAGGAGAAGTAGCAATTCCTAACTCTCTTCCGATGGCTAATGCAGTATCGGCATGGTCACCAGTGATCATAACTGTAGTAATTCCAGCACGATGTAGCTTTTCAACGGCAGGCTTAGCCTCCAAACGAGGAGGATCAATCATTGCGACCATTCCGACATAGATGAGGTTATCCTCATTTATTTTCTCACCATTATGGATTGCAAAGGCTAATACACGGAATGCTTGTTGTGCTAATTCTTTAGCGGCATTGTTGATATTAGCTATATCGCCATCGGTGATATCTCTGACTTCACCATTGATTAAGATTCTATTAGCATGAGAGAGAATTGAATCCAAAGCACCTTTGGTGAAGATGATGGTTCCATCAGCTTCACTGTTTTTGAATTCATATTTCTTCAAAGTGGCATTCTCAGGAATGTCTTTGATGACATGCATAGTAGACATCATCTTTCTGACTGAATCGAAAGGCATCTCGTCAATTCTGGGAAGAGAAGACTTCTCAGTCTCCTCTTTTTCAATATTGAATAGATGTGCAAAATCCAATAAGGCGATTTCTGTAGGATCTCCGTATCTATCTCCATTGATAGAAGCATTGGAGTCTAGCATCATTCCTTTGGTGACTAATTCGAATTCTTCACTATGGATATCAACTTTATCAGCATCGATGATTTGATTGTTGGCGTAGACCTTTTTGATGGTCATACGATTTTGAGTTAAGGTTCCAGTCTTATCAGAGCAAACATAAGTGACAGCACCTAAAGTTTCGACAGAAGGCAACTTTCTTACGATGGCGTTGACTTTGACCATCTTGGACATACCCATGGCCAAGACGATAGTGACGACTGCAGGTAAACCTTCAGGAACAGCTGCGACAGCTAAAGCGATAGCAGCAGTGAACAAGTTGATGATATCTTCAGGCTTGAATGTTCCATTCATGAAAGAAGGAATCAACCAGAGCAATCCAACGATGAACATTGCGACGACGATTCCGATACAAATGAATCCGAGAATCTTTCCTAATTCAGCAAGCTTCTTTTGCAATGGAGTTTCTTCATTGTTCTCTTGAAGCATGGAAGCAATCTTACCTATTTGGGTATTCATTCCAGTACCCACGACTATTCCTTCTCCACGTCCGTAAGAAATAGGACATGAAGAGTGAGCGATGTTGGATTCATCTCCGACAGGATGATCGCCTTTTAATAAGGCATTGCAGTCTTTCTCTGATGGAACGGATTCACCTGTCAAAGAGGCTTCATCAGATTTTAAGTTGACTGATGTTGTCAAACGAACATCTGCAGGAGTAATGGTTCCTTCTTCGAGGATAACGACATCACCCAATGCTACTTCAGTAGCCTTTACAGTCTTCAATTTTCTATCACGTCTAACTGTACATGAAGGTGAAGACATCTTTTTCAAGGCTTCGAGTGATTGAGCAGCTTTAGCTTCTTGGACAGTTCCGATTACAGCATTCAAGATGACGATAGCTAGAATGACTGCAACTTCTGCCCAGTCGGCTATTTCATTTCCATTGATGATTGCAATCACTGCATCGATGACAGCTGCAACTAAGAGAATCAAGACCAATGGGTCTTTGAATTCCCCTAAGAACATTTGCATTATGGTCTCTTTTTTAGCTTCTATTAGCTTGTTAGGACCATAAGCGTTCAAACGTTTTTGAGCTTCTTCTTCGGTCAATCCAATTTCGGGATCAACTTCGAACTTAGTTTTGACATCTTCGATGGTTTCTTGTGAAGCATCGAATCCATCTAAAAACTTCTTCTCAACGAGAGACTTTTGATAGTTTGGGTCTTTTTGAAGAGCTTTTTCTTCTTTGGCCTTCTCTTTCATCAATTTCTCGGAAGATTTAGATTGTTCTTTTTCTTCCATATGTTCTTCCTTTCAATCAAGATTTCAATCTCGACGCACAAAGTATTATAAATGAGATATATAAAAACTACTTATGGAATCTCTTTCAAACCAAAGAAAAAAGAATGAATTTTATAATCATTTTTTACTACAAAATCCATTCGAAATTTTAATAAACTAAAGTCGGTAAAAAGTAAAAAATATCGTTTTTATTTCAAATATTTTTTCAAGATATCTTCAGCGATCAAAACACCGCTGGCTGAAGCTTGAGCAAGACCTCTTGTAATACCAGCTCCATCACCACCACAATAAAGATTTGATATCTTCTTTGTCTCTAAGTTATTGTTTACTTCTGGTCTATCGGAATAGAACTTAGCTTCAACACCATACAGAAGAGTATGTTCATTTGCGATTCCAGGCGTTACATAATTCAAAGCTTCGATCATCTCTATAATTGACTTTAAAGTCTTGTATGGCATGCAAAGAGACAAGTCTCCAGGTACTGCATCCTTCAAAGTGGGCTCGACAAAGCCTTCTTTGATTCTCTTAGGTGTGCTTCTCCTGCCGTTCTTTAAATCACCATATCTTTGAAGTATGACTTTTCCACAAGCCAATCTATTAGCTAAGCTTGCAACGTCTTTGGCAAATTGGTTAGGATCCTTGAAAGGTTCACTGAATTCATGAGAGACCAATAAGGCAAAGTTTGTGTTTTGACTTCCTAATTTTGGATTGGCATAGGAATGACCATTAGCTAAAATGACACCATCCTCATTTTCCATGACGACATGACCAGAAGGGTTAGAGCAGAATGTTCTTACGATGGTTCCTTGGGTTGTGTGGAACAAGAATTTTCCTTCATAAAGATTTTTGTTGATATCCTGCATTACGACATTAGTAGTTTCGACTCTAACTCCTATATCGACTCTATTGTTCAAAGTTCTAACACCGTGATTATTGAGCATTTGTGAGAGGAATGTAGCTCCTTCTCTACCTACACCCATAATGACATTCTTTCCTTCAATTTTAGAGTTGTCTTCTAAGATAACACCTTGAATTTCGTCTTTGTCATTTACTTCTATATCAGTTACTTTGACTTCGAATTTGAATTCGACACCTTTGCTTTCAAGATATTTCCTAATCTCAGTTAATATATGGTAATTTCCATCAGTTCCTAAATGTCTCACTGATGCTCTGAGCAATAAAAGTCCAGCTCCAATTGCACGTTGCTCGATCAATCTGACTTCATCAGTATAAGGATTTGTTATATCTTTTGTAGCACCAAATCCTAAATTGACTTCATCACAATAATTGATGAGAGATAGAACTTCGTTATCTCCGATATAATCTCCTAACCAACCTCCGAATTGAGTGGTTACATTAAATTTCCCATCAGAAAAAGCACCGGCACCACCAAATCCTCTAGTGATGTCATATTTGCCTATTTTCTTTTTAGGCTTTGATGTATCTCTTTTAACTCCAGGAACAGGTCTATCAAAGATATCCTCTCCTTGGTCTAAAATGATGATCTTTAAATTTGAATCTTCACTAATCAACTTATAAGCTGCCATGTATCCACATGGACCAGCTCCGACTATTACTACATCATATGATGGCATAAAAAAGTATCCCTTTAATAAATTATAAAACTAAATCATCATTTATTCTTTTTGTTTTATAGAGATACTTTATAAACCTAATAAGCTTGATATCTTTTCAATTCTTCAGATGAGAGTTTCTTGTCTCTTCTTCTAGTCTTTTCATTAATTGTTTCATGACATATTATCATCAGAGTAGCAAATCCAATCATGAAATAAGGAAGAATAGAATAATTATCTCCTATCGATCTTGCTATCAAGCCGATAAGAGGTGGCATAGATAGATTTCCGACATATGCTGAAGCCATTTCTAATCCCATTGCACTTTGTGATCCAGCTTTAGAAAATCTATATGGTGTAGATCTTATAATTGCTGGATAAATAGGTGCACATCCTAATCCTACAATTACAAATCCGACCATTGGAATGTATTTATTTACTTGAATTAGAGTTAAAACAATTCCTAATAGAATTATGGACTCTCCCATTCTTATCATCTGTTTCTCATTCATCTTCAACGATAGAGGACCACAAATCAATCTTCCTACTGTTATTCCTATATAGAATGTCGAAGTCAACATAGCAGCTTCATCAGTTGTCGAACCCATATTTTTATTGAAGAAGCTTCCAACCCAAAGACCGGTAGAAGATTCTAAAGCACAGTAACAGAAGAATCCTATGACTGTTAAATAGAAGATAGGATCTTTCAATATTGTCGATCTTTTTATTGCTTCTTCAGCTTCTTCTTTCTTTTCTTCTTCAGTTTCATCCTTCTTATTCTTTTCCATCACTTTGTTCCATAATGGTAAAGTTGCAAATAAGAGTATCGATATACCTAATTGAATACATGCTATGGTTAGAACACCATAATTCCATCCTCTGGATTGATTATTTGCATCTATGAAAGCTCCTATGACTAAAGGACCTATAGAAGCTCCTATCCCCCAAAATGCGTGGAGCCAATTCATATGAATAGCTTTGTAATGTAAAGCTACATAGTTGTTTAAGGCTGAGTCTATAGCTCCCGCCCCTAACCCTAATGGAATTGCAATCAAGAAGAAGGCCCAACCATATCCTTCTTTAACAAAGGAGAATAATAATAGAGCAATAGCAGTGAGAACTACTGATACAGATACGACTATTTTAGTCGAAAACTTTCTTATCAAATACGATGAACATAATGAGGATATGATAGTACATATAGACACTACTATTCCTATATATCCGGCTAAATCAGATGGAAGGTTTAAATTATCAGCTATAGCTGGGAATGAACTTCCAAGCATTGAATCTGGTAATCCTAATGAAATGAAAGTGATATAGATAATTATTAAAAGTAAAGTAGCCATATTATTAGATCCTCTATCAAAGCTACTCGATTTTAGATTATCTCCATATTTTTTGAAACAAAAATTATAATAATGAATATATAATTAGTGCGGTAAAAGTAAAAATTTTCCAATAAAATCAAAGGATTAGTTTTTTCTATGGGAATGCGTTTAGATAAATATTTAAAAGTAAGCCATTTAATTAAAAGAAGAACGATGGCAAAGGATTATATCGATGCTGGTTATGTAAAGGTAAATGGCAAAGTAGCCAAACCTTCCACCGATATAAAGATAGGTGATGAGATTGAGATCTCATCTACTAGTGGTGAAGTTACCAAAGTGACAGTTATGATGACAAAGAGCTTTTGCAACTTGTCTGATGCAGCTTCTATGTATAAGTTCCCAGATGATTTAGGAAGCGGTAATGGAAAAAAGTAACTTCTCATTTGATAAAAGAGTCGAGTCTTTAGGATTGAATAAATCCGATAAAGTTTTGATTGCTTACTCTGGTGGTGGTGACTCGACGTTTTTGTTGATGCAAGCTTTAAATTATTTTTATGATGGTAATATTTATGTCGCTTATGTAGATTACCACGATTCTGAATACACACCTGAAGAAGAAAAGATTGTTTTAGATTTTATCAGGGACAAAAACATACAATTCTTTAGAAAAGATGTGTATTTATCGTGGAAAGAATCTAATTTTGAAGCCAGAGCCAGGGATATAAGATATAAGTTTTTTAAAGATATAGTATTAAAAGAAAACCTTAGAGGAGTGTTGGTAGCTCATCATGCTAATGATGATGCTGAAACATATCTTTTTCAAAAGAGTAGAGGATCTATAACAGATGAATTGGGATTGAAATCTATATCTATTCTTTATGGAATAAGTGTTTATAGGCCACTTCTTCCAATAAAAAAATCAGATATTATTAAATATTTAAATGATAATGACATCATTTATTTTGATGATCCCACAAACAAGAACTGGAATAGATCTAGAGATAGATTGAGAATGAGTGTTTTATCTTCTGATGATAATGTAGATAAAACATTAGAGCAAAGAAATAGAGATTCAATCAAGAATGACGAAGAGATAGAAAAAGCTAATGAGTTTTTAAACAAGAATAGATATGAATTTAAAGAATATAGAAAATTATCTATCAATATACAAAGAAGATTTCTTTATAAAGCAATACAAATTTTAATAGGCAAAGAAGACAATGATATGGTCGTATCAACTATGAATATTTGCTTTGAATTTCTAAAATCGAATAGAACTGAATCCTTGAAATTAAATGATGAATTATATTTATATAAGGATAAAGATGAATTTTATTTCGGATCACCTATAGAATTAAATGATAGTTATTCGTTTGAAATCGATAGACCTGGAATTTATGATTTCAATTCAATTCATTTGGATTTATCTAATCCATCTTTATATAAAATAAATAAATTTCCAGTATTTATAAAAGCAGTTAAAAAAGGCGATATGATTTCTACTGATTTAGAGTGTAAAGACGGTTGGTTATGTATGAAAAAACATGGAGTGCCAACATATTTGAGAGGATTTTATCCAGCTTTATATAATAAAGAAGGCAATATCATTTATCTTCCTTTTTATGGAGATGATAAATTCTATATTAACGTATATAGAATTTATCCGAAACAAAAGTATTGATATCGTTAATATATTTTCTATTTCTTTGACCGAAATAGAATAAATCTATTGCTGCTAGTACTAATAATCCAGTGGCACCTATAAAGAATCCGAATATCGTTATTCTAAATGATTTGGTTCCTTCGTAGTGAACTTTAATGTCATACTCACCTTCGGGTACTTTAAATGCTACTAATCCGTCCACATATTCAGGTGTTGTTTCTGAATTCAAAGAAAAATTATTTTCATCTTTGACTATATCTACGACATATCCATCATAATAGAGCTGTGGGATTTGAATAAAAGCTTCTTCTGTCGAGATGATGACATGAAAATCGACTTCTGGTGTTTTAACTCTAGTAACTTTTAATTTACCCGATCCTTCAAGAAATACAGGTTGGATGTATTCATCTATTCCATGTCTAGGCTTTCCACTCCATAATGAACTGTGTACTCTGTAATACAAAGAATTCGTATACTTCTCTGGCTTATAACTCGAATCGTTGAATACTTTGGGTAGGTATTCATCTTGAGCACCTAAAGCCCAAACTTTCATCACTCCATCATATTCCATACTATCGTTTTGCCAAATAGAATCAGGCTGATAGATATACGCGTTTCTTTTCTCTGGCAAAGCCTGGCTTACGCCGATCAGTAATGCTGCACCAGCGATTGCAACAGGTGTTACAGCAGGTACTTTCTTTAGATAACGTAACAATACACCGACTAAGAAGAAACACATGAAATAGAATAATGACCATACGCGCCAAGCAAACTGTGCATTGTACATAATCGATGGAAGGATTGACCATACTTCTGGAACATAGAGAAGCAATCCTAATAATACTATCGATATGATGGCATAATACAAATCAATATCTTTAAATAATTTGATTGGCTTTGTTTCATCATCCACAATTAAATTTCTTCTTCCGCCTGTGACTTTGTAGTAAGCAAAGGTGACATAGAAAACAAACATAGCAATACACATTTCAAAAGGCTGGTAGACAAGATTTGAAACTAGAACTAATACAAAAAATTCAATCAATAGTGTTGATTTCTTATTCAAGAATGTTAAATCTAATAGCTCGTCAGCTGTGATAACTAATCCTATTGCAAATAGATAGAATGCTATTGAATACTCGTATGAATCGATAGTTTCTAATGGATTCCATAGGTTGTAATATAGTTGACCTGAAATCCAATCCAAGTGAAGAAGTCCACTGAATGAATTTGTTGAGGCTATGCTATCTTGAATATGTTTTAAGTTTGTCCACATTACTTCACCATCGCAGACTATGTATAAGTCACTTCTGGTAGCTTCTAACATAGGAAGCAAATAAGGAAGTACGAATAAGACTATTAAAACTATAGATACGCATGCATAGATATCTTTTTTCCAATCTTTAATAAAGAAATAAAGTTTCTTTATGTTGAACAACATATAAAGTATTGCAAATAAGCAAGTTACTAATGCTGTGAAAGGATGGGAAAGAACGATTCCAGTAACACCTACTATGGTGGATATATAGTGCCAAATTCTTATTTCTTTTTCGTTTAATAGACTATAGACACCATAGAATATTACAGGTATCAACGATATTGCAATCGATTCAGAGAATGCACACCTACATATCATGCAAAAGATTCGATATGGATGGAAGATATAGGCTATTCCTAAAATGATTCCGCCTATATTGCTCTTAGTCATTCTTTTACCTAATGCATAAGAATAAAAACCACTGATTGCAATGAATATGATATCTGTAGTTTTCATAGCTACTACAGCTGTCATTCCTATGTTGTGAAATAAGTACATCAATTCGCCAGCAAATAAATGCGGTAAAGGAGCATAGAACATATGTGCATTGTATGCTACGTTTCCCATTGCTATCGTATTTGGACCGAATGGGTTCAAACCATTGATTGCGGCATTGTAGACGTCATAAATTTCAGATAGATGGAAATGTATGTCATCACCACTTGGCATTCCATTGTTAAAGAAAACATAACTTATAGCAAAGATACATCCTATAAGGACGATACAACTTATTGTCTCCTTGCTTACTTTTTTAGTAATGGTTTCTATTTTGTTCATAATGATTTGATTGTACTATTTTTCTGTAAAAAAAGAAATTGAAACGAGATACAAGGAAAGATTCGAGTCGTCTAAGATTTCATTACTAGAAGACCTGCTTCTTATGTAGACATTACTTTTACGTCTTTAAAGCTTGCTTTATCAACCAAAGACTTTCATATCAATGATCAATCTTTTGCAATTAATTATAATCTTTTAATGGGAAACGGAGAGTATAATCAGAATTGCTTTTTAATAGGAAAGTGATTAAATAGATATATAAAGTATGATGCTTTAATACATTCTGTAGGATTATAAATAAACAAAAAAGTAGAGGAATCCCTCTACTGTTTTACTCAATCCACTAAATTACCAAATGGTTATACGCTTGCTAGGTTCGATATACATCTTGTCGGTAGGCTTGACATCGAAGGCCTCGTACCATTCAGCAAAGTTTCTAGGCTGAATGTTTGCACGGAGCTTATGAGGTGCGTGAACATCGATAGAAAGCAAGAGTTTCTCATATTCGGGACGCATCTTAGATCCCCAAATTCTACCAAATTGTTTGAAGAATGATTGATAGTCTGGATGCTCTTCATGAGATTCGATTTCGAGTGCGCATCCGACACCACCGTTATCAGCAATGTTTTCAGATACGATCAACTTTCCATTGACCTTTCCACCTTCCATTTCAATGCCATCGAATTCTTCAATCATCTTTTGGGTCAATTCTTTGAACTTCTTGAAATCTTCTTCGGTCCACCAGTTGTTAAGGTTTCCTCTTTCATCGCATTGAGCACCATTGTTGTCGAATGCGTGAGAGATTTCATGGCCTATTACAGTTCCTATTCCACCTAAGTTTTGAGCCTTGGTTTGATTCAATGAATAGAAAGGAGCTTGGAGAATTGCTGCAGGGAATGTTATATCGTTGACATAAGGGTTGTAGCAGGCGTTGACCATATGTCCAGGCATAGGCCATTCATTTCTATCTACAGGTCTTTCGATGTCTTGAATGTTATAGGCGATCTTAGCTTTAGATATATCTTTAAGAATGTCGTATAAGGACTTAGAAGTGTCTACGATAAACTTGTCGTAGATCTTTCCAGGCTTATCGGGATAACCCATCTTGATGACGATCTTAGATAACTTCAAGATTGCTCTTTCTCTTGTGGCTGGGGAAAGAATGGTATTAGTGGCTAAGCGTTTCTTATAAGTTGCGATTACTTCCTTAACAATTGAAATTGTATCTTTCTTAGCTTTTCTTCCAAAATAAGTACGTCCGTAGTAGATTCCTACGGGTTCGGAGAAGATCTTATCTGAAGCTAAACGATATGCTGCTTTTTCTTTCGAAGCAGCCTCTCTTTGTCCGGACAATGCACGGCCATAGCTTCCACCGAGAATTCTCAATTCATCAGAAAGGTAGCTGGTGGCAGACAATAATGTCTTTACATAAGCCCAATGCTTGAACAATTCAAATGTATTTTCGTTGAATAATCCTTCAAATTCATTGAAGAAACGAGGATCGGCGACGATGACTGTTTGAGGATTGAATCCAAAGACATCAAATAAGAACTTCTTAAATGCAAATGCTCCGGTCTTCTTGGCGACGACAGTTGCGAGCATGGGATTGTACATTGCAGGATAGTCGGCCCATTCTTCTTGGCTCTTTACTCTAGCAGCAATTAATTTATCGTAAGCCAAAGTATCATCTAAGAACTTAGCTTGATCTTCTTTTGATAAATTTGTCTTTGCTAAAATTTGTTTGGCCATAGTAGACCACATGCCGATGAGCTGAGGCCCTTGTGGGTTGTCATCGGCATAGTAGGTTGTGTCGGGCAAAATTGTAGAAGGACCAGTGATCAAGATGGAGTGCTTCTTAGTGTTCTTCATATCGGCTTCGACACCCATGTTGAAAGGAAGTAATATGTCATCCTTGAATAACTCAGCGGAATGCTCATTTAAATCGTTTATATCTTTCAAAGCTAATATTTTATCGAGATCTTTTTGAACTGGCTCTAATCCTTCTTTATCTCTTCTATCAAAGTCTAATGCGACTTTGTACAAATCGATAGCAGAACGAATGTAATGGTTAGGAATCTTCTTAGTTCCGTCAGCCATCTCTTTAAAATCATTCATCAAGGTCTTTTCGACACCGATGTCGAGGTCAGCAAATCCACCTACTGATGTGCGATCAGCAGGAATCTCAGCTTTGGCAATCCATTCGCCGTTAACAGCTTCATACAAGTCATCTTGAATTCTAACTTTCTCTTCTTCCATAATCTTTGCTCCTTTTCTTTCAGCTTTTCTCAGCGTATTAATAACATTTTAAAGCAATATTAAAAATGTTTGTTTGGTTTTAGCGTATTAACAATGAATAATGCAATTATAATTGTAAAGATAAAATAAAGATTTTATGGAACCTATAGAAAAAGAACCTGCCATTAATTATTTTCCTGGTCATATGAACAAAGCTCTGTATCAAATTAAGGATACAGTTCATAATGCAGATGCAGCTATTTTAATCTTGGATAGCAGAGCTCCTTTAGCCTCTTTTCCATATGGACTAGAAAAAATAATCGGTGATAAGCCCAAAGTCATACTATTGAGTAAAAGAGATCTAGCAGATCCGATTAAAACTAAAGAATTTATTGAATATTTCAATAATAAAGGCTATTTAGCATTTGATGCCAATTTGAAGAACCCCAAGGAAGCTAGTAGGGTAAAAAATGAATTGGGTAGAATTAGAACTTCAAGAGATAATAAATTTATCAAACTCAATCTTCCACTTCCACCAGTTAAGTGTTTGGTTTTAGGAATTCCAAATGTCGGAAAGAGCACAACAATCAATGTTTTAGGTGGAAAGAATAGAGCAGCAACTGAGAATGTCCCTGGTAAGACTAGGAAGACAACTATGTTTAGGGCAACACCAAGGATTTGGCTCTATGATACTCCGGGAATTCTAGAACCGAATGTTCACGATAGGGACAGTATGATAAAACTAGCCTTGTTAGGCTCTGTGAAAGACGATATTTTGCCTCATGATTATTTGGCTAAAAAATTATTGGAGATGCTCTCAAAGCTTTATCCTGATGCATTTGAAAAACGTTATGGAATATCTCAATCACTTAATCCCACACAAGCTTTGATAGATTTAGCTGACAAAAGAGGATTTATTCTATCTAAGGATAGACCTGATATAGATAGAGCACTTCATTGCTTGCTTCAGGAATTCAAGGACGGGAAGCTAGGAGGAATCACTTTAGATGAACAAGGATAGACATTCTTTAGAACAATTTGATGAAGATATAAGAATTAAAAACAATGTGGTTAATATAGCTGGATTTGACGAAGCTGGAAGAGGTCCACTTTGTGGACCTGTAGCATGTGGTGGATGTGTCCTACCCAGAGATTATTATTTTCCTTTTATAGATGATTCAAAAAAACTTACTCCCAAAGAAAGAGAAAAAGCGTTTGAAGAGATAAAAAGAGTAGCTTTGGCATATAGCGTTCAACTTATAAGTCCAGAAAAAATAGATGAGATTAATATTTTGGAAGCTTCTAGATTAGGAATGGAATTATGTCTAGAAGATATTAAAAAACAATTGAATGTCGATTATATAGTTACAGACTATATGAAACTTCATACTGATATTCCAGTTTTAGCTATTCCTAAAGGAGATGCTACTTCTCAATGTGTTGCAGCTGCTTCAATCTTGGCTAAAGTAACTAGAGATCATTATATGGAAGAATTGGATAAACAATATCCAGAATATCTTTTTAAAAAACATAAAGGTTATCCTACCAAAGCTCATATGGAAGTGCTGATGTCTAATGGTGTTATAAAAGGGCTCTATAGAGAAAGTTATAAACCAGTTCAATTAGCTTTGGAAAAGAAAGGCTATCATCAATAAATTTAGAATTCACTTATGAAAACGACAATCTCCTTCTCATTTCTTATGAGAGGAGATTTTTAATGCGTAATGAATTTTTGTTAGCTTTATCGATGAGAGAAAAAGGGGATTGGTCTGGAATATTGAAAGAGATGAAAGATAAAAAAGAGGTTAATCCTGAAGAAATATATCAATGCTATAGTAAGGTTAAAGGAGATTTAATACTGTTCAAGGATCAAGACTATCCCGACAAATGGAATCATATTGTCAATCCACCTCTTTGTGTATATACACATGGAAATAAGAAACTATTATCAAGTCCAAAGATTTTAGCAGTGATAGGGTCTAGAAAAGTAAGTCAATATGGAGATTATATCTGCAAAAAACTCATAAATGAATTGTTGGATATAATGCCTGATATCGTTATAGTATCAGGCTGTGCTATGGGAATAGATAGTATTGCTATGAGACAAGCGATGAATAAAGGTGGAAAAGTCATTGGTGTATCAGGTGCTGGAATTGAATCAGTTTATCCTTTGTCATCAAAAGATATCTATGACTATTGTAAAACGAATAATGGATTACTTTTGAGTGAATACCCTTGCTTAGAACCTCCAGAGAGTAAACATTTTCCGATGCGTAATAGATTGATTAGCGGGATATGTGATGCGATATTAGTCATAGAAGGTGATGAAAGAAGTGGAACTTCCATTTCTGTCGGTTATGGAATAGATCAAGGAAAAACGATAATGGCTGTCCCTAGAGATATAAGAGCAGAAAAACAATTGACTAATAAGTTGATAAGAGATGGAGCAAATCCTGTTCTTTGTGGACAAGATATAGCAGATTTGTTGGTAAATGAAATTTAATAAAAATTTCTAATACCTTATAGGTATTAAGGATGATATATGAAAAATTACCTCTTGACTAAAGTGGCTTAGATTTAAATAATAGGTAGGCTTTTTAGGGGGATAACTTATGAAACTAGTGATTGTTGAGTCTCCAACAAAATCAAAAACTATAGGTAAATTTTTAGGACCTGACTATAAAGTTATGGCTTGTGTCGGTCATATTTCAGACCTTGCCACCACCGGTCCTGGTGGTTTAGGAGTAGACATAAAGAATGATTTCAAGCCAACTTATGTAGTTCAACCAGACAAGGTAGAAGTAGTCAAAGAATTGAAAAAAGCTATTAGCAAGTCAGATGAAGTCATATTGGCAACCGACCCTGACCGCGAAGGAGAAGCTATAGCTTGGCATTTAGCAAATGAATTTAAACTTCCTGTGGAATCCACACCTCGTTGGCAGTTCCACGAAATCACAAAAAATGCTATAAAATTAGCTAGCCAAAATCCTGGATTGATAAATATGAGCTTGGTCGAATCACAAGAGACAAGACGTATTATTGATAGAATCATGGGATTTCGTCTTTCCTATCTTCTTCATAAGAAGATTAAATCTCGTTCAGCTGGAAGAGTTCAATCTGTAACTCTTAGATTTATCGTCGATCGAGAGAACGAAATTAGAAACTTCAAACCGGAAGAGTACTGGGAGATTGCAGGTTCTTTTGGACCTAAGAACTTAGAAGCTAATTTGAGTTCTTATCAAGACAAGCCTGTCAAGATTACAAATCAAGAGCAAGCCGATGCTATAGAAGCTGCTTTACCTAAAGACTTCATCATTAATTCTATTGTAGAATCTTCTAGAAGTAGAGAGCCTAAGCCTGCATTCACAACCTCAACTATGCAACAAGAGTCGTTTAACCAATTCCGTTATTCTACAAAGAAGACTCAATTGATTGCTCAGCATCTTTACGAAGGTAAAGAAATCGAAGGAAATGCTGTGGGTTTAATCACTTATATGCGTACTGATGCCAATCGTTTGGCACCTGAATTCATAGCTGCAGGCGAAGGATTCATCAAAGAAAAATATGGTGCTTCATTTGTCGGACATGCTCATGTAACATCAAAAAAATCTGAAATGGTTCAAGATGCTCATGAAGCCATTCGTCCTACTGATGTAAATATGACACCTGAGAGAGTTAAACCATATTTATCTAAGGATGAATATAATGTTTATTCTTTGATTTATAACAGAGCAATAGCTTCTTTAATGGCTCCAAGAATTGAAAAGCTAGTCACTTTGAAATTGAATGGAAACGGATATATTTTCTCGACGGATTCAGTTACTACACAGTTTGAAGGTTATTCAAAGGTTTATGGACAATATGAGAGTAAGACTGCTAAAGCCATAGATTTCTCTAGTTTGAAGGAAGGAGATACTATAGCTTGCAATAAGATCTCTAAGACTCAACACTTTACCAAGGCTCCAGCTAGATACACCGAAGCTAAAATTGTTAAATTGATGGAAGAGAAAGGAATTGGAAGACCTTCAACTTATTCTTCTACGATTTCAACCTTGGAAGAAAGAGGATATGTCACAGTTGAAAAAGGTGTTCTTTCTCCTACTGAGCAAGGAGAGTTGACAGTCAAGAAGCTTGAAGATTTCTTCCCTCAATTTATGGATGCTAAATATACAGCTGATATGGAAGACAAACTTGATGCTATCAGTGAAGGAAATTCATCTAGACATGATTTGTTGACTTCATTCTACTCTGACTTCTCCACTTGTATGGATAAAGCTGAAAAAGATATGGAGAAGCTTCCTGATATTAAGACAGGCGAGAAATGCCCTAACTGTGGAGCGGATTTAGTTATTAGAAAAGGAAGGTATGGTCAATTTGTCGCTTGCTCAAATTATCCTACATGTAAGTTTATTCAAAAGGAAAAACCTGAGATTGTCGAAGGAAAGGTTTGCCCTAAATGTGGCTCTCCTTTGGTAAAACGTAAAGGTTATGGAGGAAAAGAATTCATTGGTTGTTCTTCATATCCCAAGTGCAAATATATAGAAGGCCAGGAAGAAAAAACTAAAAAACAAGTTGTTATTCCTGAAGATGCACCCGAATGTCCTAAGTGTCACAAAGGTAAATTGATCTCTAAGCATGGAAGATTTGGTGAGTTTATAGCTTGCTCTAATTATCCAAGTTGTAGATATATTCAAAAGACAAAGAAAGCTAAAAAAGAAGAGGAATAAAAATAGATATGGCGATGAACATCGATAAATCATATGTTCGTGTCATCGGAGGAGGTTTGGCCGGAAGTGAGGCCAGCCTCCTTTTGGCACGTTTAGGAATAAAAGTAAAGCTCATCGATATGAAGCCTTCTAAATTGAGCAAGGCTCATCACGATAAAGATCACCTCGCTGAACTTGTTTGCTCGAATTCTTTAAAATCAGAAGATCCTCTTTCTGCCCCTGGAATACTTAAAGGTGAGATGGAAAGATTAGGAAGTGTTGTCATTGAAGCTAGCAAAATAGCAAAGGTTCCCTCTGGTCAAGATTTAGCAGTAGACAGAGATGTTTTTAGCAAGTATATAACTGATGCTATTAAGTCTAATAAGAATATAGAGATTGTCGATGAAGATGTTCAATCTATTCCAGATGATGGAATATTAACAATAGTATGTACTGGGCCTTTGACTTCGGATGGATTATCAAATTTCTTAGCTGAAAAGATTGGAAAATCTATGCTTTCTTTCTTTGATGCTGCAGCTCCTTTAATATTTAAATCTTCCATCGATACTTCAAGGATGTTTGAAGGATCTAGATACGGAAAAGGTGAAGGAAAGTATTTGAATATTCCTATGAGCAAGGAGCAATATGAGAAATTCAATAATGAATTGATCAATGCTCAAAGAGCTATATTGCATGATTTCGATCATTTTGAAGGTTGTTTGCCTTTGGAAGTGATGGCTAAAAGAGGACCTATGACTCTTAGATATGGTCCTTTAAAAACAGTTGGACTCAATTGTCCACCTGATACATATGCTGTAGTTCAGTTGAGACAAGATGATGTGGCAGGAAGCCTTTATAGTCCTGTTGGATTTCAAACAAATTTAACTTTCCCAGAGCAAAAGAGAGTCTTTGGCCTTATTCCTGGATTAGAAAATGCTAAATATGCTAGATTTGGTCTTATGCATAGAAATACATATGTTAATGCTCCTTCTTGTTTGGATAGAACACTTTGTTTGAAGAATGATCCTAATATTTATATAGCTGGTCAATTGAGTGGAGTAGAAGGGTACTGTGAAAGTGCAGCTATGGGTTTATTAGCTGCTTGCTATGTTTATCAAAGATTATCAAATGATAAAGTGGAATATATTCCTGTAAATACTTTGATGGGAAGCTTAGCTAATTATTTGATTATGTCTTCACCAAATCATTTTGCACCGATGAATGCTACCTTTGGAATTATTGCAACGACACATAGCCGTAAAGATCATCAACTATTGAGAGATGAATCGTTAGGAAAATTAGATGAATGGGTAAAGAAAAATCTTCATATATAATAGAAGATGGTAATTCAAAAGAACTTTCTGAATTTCAAGATTATCTTTTGAATGTAAGAAGGTATTCATCCAATACAGTTAGCTCTTATTCTTTCGATATTTGTGATTTCACAAAATTTATTAGAGGCTTAGGTAAGATATTCAAAGATATTAAAGTCGACGATGTTAAATCTTGGATTTTAGATTTAACTGAAAGACAGATAGGAAAGAGATCTATAAAAAGAAAGATGTCTTCTTTGAAATCTTTCTATGCTTGGATGTATCTTCAAAAGAAAGTAGATTCAGATCCATTTGAGTATGTTCATTCTCCTAAAGCAACTCATGCTTTACCTGATTTCTTTTCTGAAAAAGAAATAGATGCTTTATTAACTGCAAATGAAAAAAGAACTGATAAATTGAAAGATCGTGATCAAGCCTTGTTAATGTTAATGTTTGCTTCTGGTCTTAGGGCTAGTGAAGTTGTCAATCTGACATTCAATCAAGTTGACTTCGACAACAGGATAATGAAGGTGTCAGGAAAAGGAAACAAGGATAGATTAGTTCCTTTCACTAATTCAGCTAAGGAAGCAATGCTTAATTATATAAATGGTCTTAGAAAGGACTTGTTAAAAGAAGACACTAAATATATATTTTTGAACTCCCAAGGAAATAAGATGACTGTTAGAGGGCTGGAATATATATTGGATGAAATCGAAGCTAAAACAGGATTGTATGGAAAAATTCATCCCCATATGCTTCGACATTCTTTTGCTACTAAGATGTTAAATAGAGGTGCGGATTTAAGAACGATACAAGAATTATTGGGTCATTCTTCTATTGAAACTACATCCATTTATACTCATGTCGCTTATGAAAATATGAAGGAAACATACGAGAAAACTTTTCCTCGTGCTAAAAAAGAAGATAGCAATCCCGACTATGATGAAGAAAGCGATAAAAACCAGTTGAAATAAAAAAGCAATTATGATTAAATAGTTTATCGTTGGCCCAGTGGAGAAGCGGTTTAACTCGGTGCCCTCTCAAGGCATTATTCATGGGTTCGAATCCCGTTTGGGTCACCATTCGACTATAATTCGAACTCGTACGCTATTACGTCGTACGGGTTCGTTTTTCATTACTACCTAAAGAAGCGATTTAAGGACTGGTTTGTCCTTCATGAATTGCCCGGAAATCCCGTAAAACGCGGATATAATTAAAAAATCCGTTAAGATTTCTCAGAAATTAGAAATATTTTCTTAAAAGAATGGCTTTTAAAGCCTTTAATCTCATTATCTTCGCACACACGGATGAAAATTGTAATAATAAAGGGCGAGCTTTTAAATCAAATTGTTTCATTTCATCCCCTGTAAGATAAGGGACAAGCAAATCAAGAAAATCTTTGTTATTGATGGATGACATCGTTGTGCCTGTTGAATTTCTATCCTTTTCATCGCGGAATTCTTTTGATAAGAAAACTGAATAAATAAAAGAAGCAGGCAATAAAGAAGTTTCCTGTAATCCAATGAATCCTGTAGAAAGAATGCATCTTGTGAGTAAGGTAACATCGACTTCGTTCATGAATATGACTTTAAAGCTTCCCTTCATTCTTGCAGATCAAACGAAGTTCAAAACAAGCTGCATGTTTGCTCTAGAAAGTTTTTTCGTTTGAAACTAGATAAGAACAATCTATAGTAGTTGTTCCATCAACTGAAGCAGTATCAAGATATATCTTTTGATTATCAAACGGCTGTAACCCAGGTTTTATTATCTTTGGATTATAAAAACTAAGTTTGCATTTCTTTGGCATGTGTACCAATAGCGTGTTGATTTTTTCTTGAGTTTTAATGAGATTTTCAATCAAATCGTCCACACTTCCTATAGTGTCAATTATCTTCCTCAATAATTTGTATTGGATAGAACTATAAATGAACTTCTGATTGAACTAATCATTGAACTAATCGTTGAACTAATCATTGAACTAATCATTGAACTAATTGTCCTTTTTATGTATAATATGCGAAGACAAACAAGGAGATAGTATGAATTTAGGGAAAGAATGTGAAACCATCGAATTCAAAGAAAGCACCAGCGAGTTGAAAGAGGGTATACGTTCTATTGCTTCGATGCTGAATAAAAACCAACATTGTGTGCTTTATTTCGGTGTCAAAGACAATGGGGATGCCATCGGACAACAAATTGGCAGCAATACCCTGAGAGATATTTCACAGGGAATCTCTACCAATATCGAACCTGCGGTGCTACCAACAATCACCTTGCTTGATGGAACTAAAGATAATCTGAAGGTAATTAAAATCGAAGTGAACGGAAAAGACATTCCCTACTCTGCCTATGGCCAATATCTCGTGAGATCTGCGGACGAGGACAAGAAAATCAATAGAAGCGCTCTCCGTTCCATGTTTATTGATTCTGGCGTTGATTTTATTTCCGATATCAAATCAGTTCGGCAGGATCTCACATTCGATCAGCTCACGTCTCTTTTGGTTGGAAAGGGATATCATGTTTTGTCTCTCGAGTCTTTGGAAAAGAGCAAAGGTCTAAGAAATGATGATGGAGATTTCAATCTCATGGCGTTCCTTTTGTCGGATCAATCGGACGTTTCTGTGAAAGTCGTCCGTTTCTTAGGGCGCGATAAGACTTCCATGGCTCAGAGAAAGGAATTCGGCAATCAATGCCTGGTACTAGCCTTAAAACAGTCCATGGAATATGTCGACGCCTTGAATGAGACAAATGTGATTTTGGGAACCGGTGCAAGAAAAGAAACGAATCTATTTGACCGGGAGGCTTTTGAAGAAGCTTGGAAAAACGCCTGTGTTCATAATCTTTGGATGGATATGGTCCCTCCTGCCGTATACATCTATAGTGACCGAATTGAAATTATATCCACAGGCGGTCTTCCTTACGGAATGACCCAACAGGACTTTTATTCAGGAACGTCAAAACCTGTGAATAAAGTATTATGGTCAATATTCAGTTCTTTGGACTATGCAGAGCAGACGGGCCACGGAATCCCTACCATTGTATCCAAATACGGAAGATCATCTATCGATATCAGAGAGCATTTCATACAAGTAACGATTCCTTTCGCCTTTACTCCGACCTGGGTCATATCTTCACAAGGGCAAAATGTGCGGAATACACTGTCGATTGGGCAAAAAGCTCTTCTCTCAGCGATAAAAGACAACCCATACGCTCGAGCCGAAGAATTTGCAAAGGCAATCAATATGAGTCTTTCATCTGTAAAGAAAAACTTAGTGCAGTTGAAACAAACCGGCTTCATCGAGCGAAAAGGAACAAGACGTACTGGGCATTGGCTGATTAAAGGGGGAGATGAAAAATGATTCATGAAAAAATCGTCGAAGAAACAATAATTTCTCTTTTGCAAAACAAAGGCTATGATTTCTTGGATTGAACAGATGAATGGGTTCAGTACAAAATTGATCGCTTTTTTTGTTTTAAAATTCAAAGGGATTTTTTGAAAGTATCTCGTTTTAAGGCCCTTGTCTCAAGCGGTAGGGGTCATTTTTTGAAGTTAGAAAGTTGGGCTGGTTTGGATAACAAAACATATAAAAGCTAGTTCCATATAACTAAACTTTTAAGTACTGGAATCAATTTACATTTAGCTTAATGAAGTCTTTATGTTCCTTAATAAATCACATATTACTACATCACGATTACAATTTTTAATTAGCAAATGATGATTTTATAACGCAAAAATTTGGCTAATATGTTGACAATAAACGAAAATAATATAAGATAATAATTGTGGAGGTATTAAAGATGTCTACAACTAATTTAAATATCAGAACTGATAAAGCTGTAAAAGATCAAGCTGAGGCTATTTTCAATGAATTAGGCCTTAGTTTGACAACTGCTGTCAATATGTTTTTAAGAACAGCCATTCGTGAAAATGGCATTCCTTTTGAATTAAAGCTCGATGTACCTAACGAAATAACTGCTAAAGCTATTAAAGAAGGAAAAGAACTTCTTTCTAATCCTAAAGCACCTAAATATACAAGTATGGAAGCTTTGAAAGATGCTTTGAATAAATGAAGTGTAGCATTCAATTTACTAATCAATTCAAAAAAGACTTGAAACTTGCCAAAAAGCAAGGAAGGGATTTAGATAAATTATTTGAAGTAATCAACATATTAGCCAATGGGGAGAAACTAGACACAAAATTCAAAGACCATGACCTGTCTGGTAGTTATAAAGGAACTCGTGAATGCCATATAGAGCCTGATTGGTTACTTATTTATGAAATTGATAATAACGCATTAATTTTGATGCTTTATCGTCTAGGAACACATTCTGAATTATTCAAGAAATAACATAAAAAACCAGCTCCTGTAGAGAGCTGGCTTTTTGTTTACATCTCTGCCATTGATTTTTAGATTGCTTTGAATAAGTCCGGTGCTAGTCTTTTGATTGGGAGATAGGAAGTTGACTTGATCTCAAATAAGCTTTTCTTAAATCTACTTATGAATCTGACTGAGCTTGTTATGACTGTTTTTTCATATGATTCAATCACGGTGTTATAAGACTGCTCAACTAAGAAGAAATTAGAAAATACGAAGACGAACATTTAATCTATTGATTGCAGTAGGGGCAAATGGTTATATAGTAACTGCATACCCTGTTAGTGAGAATATTACAAAGGAAAAAAATAAATGAAAACTATTAAATTAATGTTTGATTATAAATCGTTACCTATCTGGTATGAGGATGATTTAAAAAAAGATTTCGTCTATTCAAATGACTTTCCCGATGGGGAAGAGATTGATAAACATCTAATAGATTTAGCGGACAAATTATCGAATGAGTATGATAGTCAATATCTAGATAATGAGATAACTTTTGAATATGTTGGTTTTAAAACAATTGAAGATCAAAATAATTTCATAAAAGATTCTCAAGAATTCGAAAAAATTGTATACGATAGATTTGGAAAGAATTACAGAATTGTTGATGAGATTAAACAATATCTTAAGTATTTTGTTAATGTCGGGGATAATGTTAAGACCTTAGTAGCAAAAGGAAACATACCTCAAGGTACTATTGGTAAAGTAATTTCAATTACTTTTAATTCATCCATTAAGGTTGAAATAAATGGCAATAAAGAAATTGTAGAATACGAAAATGGCAATGTATCTCTAATATAAATAAAAAGGAGCTGTTTTCAAAATCAGGGTGAACCCGTCAACGGAAAAGCTCCTTTCCGAACTTGGAATAGTCGAAAAGGAGCAGCCAGCCAAAAGAAAGCGTGGAAGACCCAGAAAGAACTCTATATAGTCCTATTAGTTTGGAAAGTATTAATTAAAGAAATTGGGAAATATAAAGTAGTATTGATGTGAAAGCAAAAATAGTTTTTAAAGCCCATGTCTTTATAACTTTAGTGACCTATTATTATTGATTCGCTCACATAAATAATATAAAATGAAATTGTAAAAAATGCAGTGCCACTGCAGAAATCACAAAGGAGATTACTAATGATTCCTAGATTTATAACTAAAACTATTATTGATTGTGTTAAGCATTTTCCAATAACTTTACTTACAGGGCCAAGGCAAATTGGTAAATCAACTGAATTATTCAATTCTTTTAACTCCAAAGGTTTTAATTATATTTCACTTGATGACTCATTTAACTTGGCTTTTGCAAGAAAAGACCCTAGAAGCTTCTTGGATCTTCATCCTTCTCCATTGATTATAGATGAGGCACAAAAGGCGCCAGAACTATTTGTTGAGATAGAAAGAATAGTAAATGAATCTAGATTAAAGAGAGGGAATATGGAAAGCAATGGCATGTATATATTGTCTGGATCCCAAAGAAAAGTCTTGTTAGATAGAGCTGAAGAGTCTCTCTCCGGAAGGGTAGCTATTCTAGATATGAATAATCTTTCAATAAATGAGATTTTAGGGAAGGATAATTCTCCCTTTGAAGTTAATCTTGCTAAAGATTCTCAAAGAAGTCTTAGATATACATTGAAGGAATCTCAAGCTTTTGAATATATTGTCAAAGGTTTCTTTCCTGTTCTCTATGCTGATCCTTCTATAAATATTTCTGTGTTCTATTCATCTTATATAACCACTTATTTAGGAAAGGATCTTAGAGACTTAATAAATATAAATGATGAATTTAAATTCTTGAATTTCTTAAAACTTTTAGCTTCAAACACAGGTGAAGAATTGGTTTATGATAACTATGCCAAGAATATAGGCGTTTCAATAAACACTATAAAAAGCTGGACTTCGGTTCTAATAAAGACAGCAATCATTTATTTAGTAGAGCCATACAATGAGGAATCAATAGTAAAGAGAGTGGTAAAAAGACCAAAGATGTATTTCTTTGATACAGGATTGGCTGCTTATCTATGTGGAATAACTGATGCTAAGACCTTGCAAAACAGTTTCCTCAAGGGAAGATTCTTTGAGACATTTGTCTTTAATGAGATAAGAAAGTCTTTTATGAATGAAGGGATTATGCAGACTCTCTATTACTATAGAGATTCTGAGCAAAATGAAGTAGATATGATTTTAGTGAGAGAAGGAAAGATCTCATGTGTAGAGATAAAAGCTGGGCAAAACTTTAATGCTTCGGATACTAAAGCATTTAAGAATCTCATAAATTCTAAATTTGTACATGGGAAAAACGCAATTGTCTGCACAGCTGATAAGATATCGATGCTTAATGATGGTACTTTGCTTCTTCCTATTTCGTCAATCTAATCCACTTTTCCCACGCAGTGCCGAATTAAATTTATCATAGTATCTATTTTTCCTTTGCAGTCATTCTTAATCCATCTGAACACTACTGATATTATGCCTTGAGTGAAGAAGGTAATCTCTTATAAAGAAGCTAGAACTATTTATTAGGGAAGGAAAAACAATGAAATGATAAAAGAAAACGATAGAGTTAAAACATTAGTAGAAAGTGAAGGCTATAAAGCTGGACTTATCGGAGTTGTTATCTTTGTATCCACAGATGGCAAATATTGTGATGTTGAGCTTTGAGGGAAAGATGGCTATCCTATAGGAGTTGCAGGTTACGAGACTGATAAACTACTAATTATTGATTCGAAGAATTATTAAAAGTTAAACACAGAAAATTGATAAAGAAATTGTAGATCATGATAGTGGAGACGTATCTCAAATATAAATAAAAAGGAGCTGTTTTCAAACCCTCTTTGGCTGAAGGTTTTTAAACAGCCCCTTTTTTGTTTACATCTCCGCTATTGATTTTTAGATTGCTTTGAATAAGTCAGGTGCTAGTCTTTTGATTGGAAGATAGGAAGTTGACTTGATCTCCGATAAGCTTTTCTCAAATCTACTCAAGATTATATTTATCCATACTTAAAGTAAAGTCATTTATTTGTTAATAATTCTTCTACTGCAATTGCAAAGCATTTGCAAGGCAAATGCAAATCTAATATACTCTTATAGAGGTGAGTTAGTATGGAAACTGTTAATGTAACTATTAGATTGGATAAAAAAATAAAAGAGGAAGCTGATAGTATTTTTTCTGATTTTGGCATGAGCTTTAATACAGCCATAAATCTTTTTATAAGGCAAACTATTAGAGAGCAGAAAATTCCTTTTGAGATTAAAAGAAATATTAATTGTTTACCTAATGATGAAGCCAATTCAATCGCTGATAAAATTATAGATAAACACATAGATGCTTTTAAGGAATTAGCTAAATGATTTGGATTACAAAAGAACAAATAATAGAATTCCAAGAAAAGCTTATTAGAAAAACTGGTGGTTCTTTTGGACTAAGAGATGAAGGTGGTTTGGAATCTTGTATTTATTCTCCGTTGCAATCATTTGAGGGTAAAGAATTTTATTCTTCCATAATAGATAAAGCATCAAGAGTAAGTTATTTGTTAGTAAATAATCATCCTTTTATAGATGGAAACAAAAGAATTGGTGCTTTAACACTTTTATATATCTTAGAAGAAAACAAAATTAACTATACATTTAATGAAAAGGAATTAATAGATAGCTATTTTTCATTGGCTGCAGGTGAAATAACTTATCAGCAGTTTGATACATGGGTAAAAGATCATATCTTAGATAACGAAAGTACAAATAGAACTAAAAAATAGAAATGTAAATGTGCTGGAAATCATAATTCACTAACTAAGAATTTTAAAAATGGTAAGATCATTCAAGAACGATATTATGATGAAATTGGTGATGTTTCTCGAATATAGTAAAACCAGCCCCTGTAGAGAGCTGGTTTTTTTGTTTACATCTCCACTATTGATTCTTAGATTGCTTTGAATAAGTTAAGTGCTAGTATTTTGATTGGAAGATAGGAAGTTGACTTGATCTCAGATAAGCTTTTCTCAAATCTACTTATGAATCTGACTGAACTTGTTATGACTGAGTTTTCATATGATTCAATCACGGTGTTATAAGACATATTTAAAAATGTTGCTTTTATAAGAACTATATATGCCTTATAATTTTTAAAAGAGAGCTTTTCTATGGATTATAAATTTATAACTATTGATGGATATCAGATATTGGTCGATAACAAGCGTGGTTTTATGAATTTGACTGATATTGCAAAGATGCTGAATTGCGAAGTCGAAAAGATAAAAGATCCTTTGAATGTTAGTGCTGATAGCAAGCTTTATACAGACACTAATGTTATTTCTTGCTCGGATAAAACTTATTATTCTTTGGATGTTGTAGTTATATTTATTTTTGATTATGACTATAAGATAGCATTCAAATTATATGAATCCGCTTTGAATAATGGGTTAATATTTAATGAATATATCAATCACAAAATTGATGAAGAGAAAAAAACATTCAATGAATTGAGATCTATCGTAAAAGAACAGGAAGATGTAATCGATTCTTTTTATAAATACTATGATGCCGGAAATGAAAATAATTCTAATGGTGACTATAGCTTTATCTCTATAGAAAGTTTGCAATTTTTAATAAGCTTAATTAAAGATATATACGATTTTGGTGATGGTTTCGGTGTCATAAGAGACTATTCATTATTATTAGATATCTTATATGGATTAAATTCAGCACTTGGAGATGATGAAGATGAAATAAAATTTGATGAATATGATAGTGTTTCATACATAGTGAAAACTATGTATAACATCATCAAGAAGAAGCCCTTTATCAAAGGCAATGAAATCATTGCTTATTTCATTGCTTATTATTATTTGATTAATTCTGAATTGATAGAAGAGGAAGGGACTAAGATTACTTCTAGTGAAGACCTTTGTCTAGCCATAGGTCTTATCATGAGTTCAAACGATGATAATGCAGTAGATTCTTTAAAGAAAGCAAAATCTTTATTAGTTAAGCATTATGATCTTCCAAATTATAATTATGAAAAAAAGCCAAATTCTATCATCGATACATCTAAAGAAGGAATAGTTGAATACATTATTTCTTCAATAGAAGATTTTAGTGGATATCAAGGATATTATGATTTTTATAAAGGAAAAAGTATTGTCTATAAGATTCATTACCATGGAAGGTATGCTAACTTCTCTTTAAATAGAGCAAAAACATTCTTATCTAATAACACTTTATGTTTTAAAGGAGTTTTATATTGCTATTCTGAAGCTCCTACTGATTTGAGAGATAGAGATGAATTCTTAAAAGACATAGTTGAAGAAATAAGAATTAGAAGTTATAGCGATGTAATAACTCCTTTCTTAAATAGTTTAAAGAAAAAAGTAAAACCTTATTTTGATTTAAATTCTATCTCTATAAAATTTGACTTTGATATAAAGACTAAATTTGATGAAGATTATGAGTGGTGATTAAAGTAGTTACTTAATTTAAGTTTACGTCGAAGGATTTTGTTCGGATATATTTATTTCTTTATTACTTCTAAGGTTGGAATGGTCGTATTGATCATTCTACCTTGTGCTGCAATTTGTATATAAGATTATCTATATGGTTATGGATGAAAAGAAGAAGAAAACATAAATAATTCTGAAAATGATAAAGAAAAATAGAAGATGAAGGAATGAATAGAAGATTTGAAGAATAATTTAAATAAAGACTATTAATATTCAAGTTAAATATATTAGGATTAGTAAATATTTACTCTTTTTGTTCAAAAAAGAAAAAACAACTATTTTTACACAAGGCTTTACATAGTAAATAGCATTACTTATAATATTGAAGATTTAAACTACTATTTATTTTTTATTAAAGGGATAAAACATAAAAGAAAGGATTTTTTTATCTATGCGTAAAGAATTGAAATCAAAGTCTAGACGTAAGTGGTTGATAGGTGGTTCGTTAGCTTTTGCTTCTGTCGCATTATTGACAACTGGTTTTGCTACTTGGGTTATCGGTACACGCCAGACCTCTGGAGAAGGTCAAGTTCATATTGGTGTTGATACAGCCAAAGATAATTCAGTAGAGCTAACTTTTGAATTAGATAATACTGACGATAAAATTTTTGTTGCTGAAGGTGTTGGAAATTCAAATTCTAATTTAACTATTGAAAGAGATGAAAGTGAAGCTGATACTAAGCCTGATTGGGATATAAAAATAAAAAATTTGAATATCGCTGTTGGAGAAACATTTTATGAATCACTCAAGGGTAAAGATTTAAAGATTGTTTTTGAGCTTCAAAAGGGTGTAAATGCAGCAGAAGATAAAAATTCGGTAACTGATGATAAGGTTGGAGTGAGAGGTGGACAAACAGGATCATCTTGGAATTATATAAAATTAGCAAAAAGTGAATTTAATGTCACTTTACCAGCTTCTTATCCTGCAGGTGGAAAGATTTATGATATAAGTAGTGATACAACTAATAATCCTGATGGAAAGAACACATTTTCTTTCAATTGGGGTTCTTATTTTGATAGGAAAGCTCCTAGTGATTTCTACAAAGAAAAAGAAGGAAGTAAAGGGAGCCAAAGCTTGCGTGAATACTATCAAAAAGCTTTGCAAGAGCTTCAAGCAATGAAGACAGCTTTAACAGGCGAATTAAAGTTAACTGCTACTTTTAATTATGGACAAACAGTAGGTGAATAAACACTATGAAGAAGAAAGTAAGAAATAATAAAGTAATTTTAGCTTCCATCTTAGCTTTGGGTTGTCTAACTGCTGCTAGTGTTGGTTTCTCTTCTTGGGTAATTGCTGCTCAAGACATTAGTAAGACTTCTAATGTGAGTGTCACTGTTGCTGATATTGAGGATCATAGATTTAATGTTGATGCTTCTTCCAATTCAATAATCAAATTAGGACCTAGCACAAAAGGAACATACATAAGTTATTCTGGAAGTGAATCCGAAGAAGCATTGGATTTTACATTTAGTTTAACGTTTACTGCTGCTAATGATGAGGCATTCAACTTCACATCTTTAGGTGATCAAAGTTTCAATATAAATTTTAGCTTTACTAATACATTGAATATAAACGGTGATGGAAAAGAATACATCAAATTTCCTCTTGAAAAAACAACAATTGGAACAATTAGCAAGTCTGGATTTATTGCAAGTGGAACAACAGATCCTAAAAGTAGTAATGTAATAACTTATAATGGAACATTAGCTTGGGGAAGTTATTTTGGTGGTCAAAACCCATCTAAATTGGAAGATTCTACTAAAGTTGATTCATATATAGCAGGATTAAAGCACCTTAAAGATTGTTTAAATAATCAAAGTAATAAAAATTTTGTAATCACTGTTAATATAGAAAAAGCAGCTTAAAACAATCTCAATCGAATAAGAATGCAATAAAAAACGAAGAATATTAATTCTTCGCTTTTTATTTATAGAATTAAGATTGAAACGTAAAAAAAAGAGGCATTCCTAACCTCTTTTTTTAACACACGACTTTACCCACTCCGGAGTATGTTGGGAATTTCCGAAGTAACATACGACTTTCCTCAATTCCCTTTAAAAACAAAGGACAACGAATTGCATACGAATTTCGTTGCCTAATTCCTTTTGCTTTTCCTTTTTGCTCTATCGAATTACCTTCGACGTCTATAAGTTTAAACCAAAGCAAGAGAAATTAATCAAATAAAATAAAAATTTTTTTATCGATATCGCATTAATTTCGTGAAAGGGTTTACAAATTTAAAATAGTTAAATTTTAAAAAATTAAAAATGCCTGGATGCTATCCAGACATTTTATTTTTGTTTAACTACTTAGTTCCGTAGATTCTATCACCTGCATCTCCTAAACCTGGGACGATGTAGGCGTTATCGTTGAGCTTCTCATCGAGATGTCCGACATAGAATGTTACATCAGGATGCTCTTTAGTTACTCTTCTCAACCCTTCAGGTGCTGCGATGATGCAAAGGAACTTTATTTTCTTTCCACCACGTTTCTTGATGTCTTCGATGGCATCACATGCACTTCCACCTGTTGCAAGCATAGGATCTAGACAAACAATTGTTCTTTGCTCGATTGGTGAAGGAATCTTGCAATAGTATTCATGAGGAATCTTTGTCTCTTCATCACGATACATTCCGATGAATCCGACTTTGGCTGTAGGACATAAGCTCAACAATCCTTCGACCATTCCTAGACCTGCTCTAAGGATAGGTACAAGGCAGAGCTTCTTTCCAGCTATATAAGGAGTCAAAGTTGTGGTTATTGGAGTCTTCGTCTCCTCGTATTCCAAAGGTAAATCTCTCAAGGCCTCATATCCTTCCAAACGAGCTATCTCTTCGACCAACTTTCTAAATTCATTGGTTCCGGTAGTTTCGTTTCTAAGGATTGAAATCTTGTGTTGAATCAAAGGGTGATCCATGAATACAACATTCTTACCTTTGAATTCGGCTTTTCTCTTCTCTTCGGCTTCGATGATTTCTTTATCAGTCATCTCGTTTCCTCCGTTTCCAATACTTTAGTATAATCGATAAGAATAAACTATGCACATAGTTCTTTTTTAAAATAGTATAAAAGAAGATAAAAATGTTTTAAAATTAGTGTTTGGTTATTTGTAAGGAGATATTTATGGGTGCACAAGGCTTTGGTTTAGAGATATTACATAAAGATGCACATTGTCAAGCAAGAACAGGAATACTGCATACCAATCATGGTGATGTAAAGCTTCCTATGTTCATGCCGGTTGGAACCTTGATGACAGTTAAGTATTTAAGCCCTGAAGAAGTCAAGGCTTGTGGGTCTGGTGTCATTTTAGCTAATACCTACCACGTATCGTTGAGACCTGGAGCAGATCTTGTTGAAAAGATGGGTGGAGTTCAGAAGTTCATGCATTATGATGGACCTATGCTCACTGATTCTGGTGGATTTCAAGTTTGGAGTTTGGCTAAGAATAAAGGAATTACAGAGGAAGGAATTACATTTAAGTCTCATCTAGATGGAAGTACTTTGCATTTCACGCCTGAATCAGTTATGGATCTAGAACAAAAGATAGGAGCTGATATTGCGATGTGCTTTGATGAATGTGCGCCTTATCCCGTAACTCATGAATATATGGAGCAATCCATGGAAAGAACTTTGAGATGGGCAAAAAGATGTCTTAAAGCTCACACAAGACAAGATCAGGCTCTATTTGGAATTGTTCAAGGTGGTGCTTTTGAAGACTTGAGAAATAGATGTGCACAGGAATTGGCGAGTCTTCCTTTCGATGGATATTCCATCGGTGGAACTTCTATAGGAGAGCCTAGAGAAGTTGAATATCAAATGGTCTCATATGCGGTGAAGTATCTGCCTTGGGAGAAGCCTCGTTATTTGATGGGCGTGGGATCCATCGATATGATTCTCGATGGAATCATGAAAGGTGTCGATATGTTCGACTGTGTCTTACCTACAAGATTAGGAAGACATGGTGCACTTATGACCAGTCATGGAAGATTGAATATAAAGAGTGCTAGATATATCGAAGATACAAGACCTATCGAAGAAGGTTGTGACTGCTATGCATGTAAGAACAATTTCTCTAGAGCTTATATCCATCATTTGATCAAATGCGATGAAGGCTTTGGCTTGAGGCTTTGCTCTATACATAACATTCGTTTTCTTATTAGAATCGTTGAAGGCGCGAGAAAAGCAATTGAAGAAGATAGATTCTTGGATTATAAGAATCAGGTTATGAAAGATTTTGGAAATGAAAGAGGATTTTAAAATGGAAGAGAAAGATATAGGAACTGTCTCACACGAGAATTTAGTTAAAGATGATGAGGCTGTAGAGAAGGCTATTAAAGAATTTGGATACAACATCTATGATCTTAAAGAATACGATTACGATTTACCTGAGGAATTGATAGCTCAGACTCCAGCAAAGAAAAGAGATGAATCTAAGTTATTGGTCTTGGATAAAAATACTGGTGAGTGGGTCGATGAGCCTTACTTTAAGAATTTATTGAAATATTTAAAACCTGGCGATGTAATTGTCAGAAACAACACCAAAGTCATTCCTGCAAGATTGTTTGGAATCAAAGAAGAGACCAAGGCTAAGGTTGAAGTATTGCTTTTAAGACAATTAAAAGAAGAAGGAGCTGATGTTTGGGAATGCTTGGTAGGTAATGCCAAAGCTGTAAAGCTTGGAACTGTTATCGATTTTGGTGAAGGAAAACTCAAAGCTATATGCACTGAGGTGTTGGATGAAGGATTGAGACATTTTAGATTTGAATATAAAGGAATCTTCATGGAAGTGTTAGATGAGCTTGGAAAGATGCCTCTTCCTCCTTATATCAAGTCTCAAGTAGCTCCTAACGATAGATATCAAACAGTCTATGCTAAAGTTGAAGGAAGCGCAGCAGCACCTACTGCCGGATTCCATTTCACTGAAGAATTGTTCGATAAGATCAAAAGCATGGGAATAGAAGTTTTAGATGTTACTTTGCATGTCGGATTAGGAACTTTCAGACCTGTCAAGACTGATGACATTCGTCAGCATCATATGCATTCTGAATGGTTCACTATGTCTCAGGAAGTCGCTGATAAATTAAATAAGGCTAAAGAAGAAGGTAGGAGAATAATTGCAGTTGGAACTACTTCTATAAGAACATTAGAGACAGTAGCTCATCTAAATAATGGTAAGTTTAAAGGTATGAGCGGCGATACAGCATTATTTATCTACCCTGGATTCAAATGGATGGCTGTAGATGCATTTGTTACTAATTTCCACCTTCCTAAATCTACTCTAGTCATGCTGGTGTCTTCTTTTGCTGGAAGAGAGCATGTATTGAATGCCTATAAACATGCAGTCGAAGAGAAGTACAGGTTCTTCTCGTTCGGTGATGCGATGTTCATACACGAATAAAGAAATGCAAAAGAAAAGAGGCCGTCGAGCCCAATGTCACTAACTTAAGGCGACATTGATTAAGGAATGACTTATAAGACCTGCC
>ERZ1023654.94-NODE-94-length-37306-cov-9.432364_pt1 | contig 37306 bp, 49 predicted proteins | sample MGYA00380338_ERZ1023654 | MGnify/ENA primary metagenome ERZ1023654 (study PRJEB33179, sample SAMN07448980) | human gut metagenome | biome: Human-gut; feature: Human associated habitat; material: Faeces | host: Homo sapiens | place: India: Bhopal | collected...
TCTCTGTCTTTTCATAAGGATTAACCTCTGCGGAGCTTTGGCAGGCTTTCTCAATGCTCTTCTCATCTTTAATCTCAATAACTTGCTTTTTGTCTTCTTTCTTAGTATCTGTAGCCTTACTCTCTACAGTCTCAACGCGCTCTACTGTCTTGGTATCAGATTCAACATCTTTAACCTCAGCTTTGTCCTTAGCTTCATTAGCTTTCTGTGCTTCAATCACACCTTTGGCAAAAGCCTGTGGGGTATCAGGATTAGCTTTATCAAGCTCTTTGTTGATCTCATCCATGGTTTTGCTCTCAGTTTCATAAGCATCACAGGTGTTGTATGCTTCCAAAATAGTTTTAGGATCTTTCAGATAAGGTTGGATCTTATTGATAACATCAGGAAAAGCACCTTTCTTTAAAGCGATAAATGCTGCTCTAATATCTGTAGGTCTGGCACCCATAAACAGAGCCTTGTACAAAAGATATGTATTAACAGGCTCATAAGGCTTTAATGTCTTATCAGTAAGTTTGATATCCAACATTGCTAAAGGTTCGTAATTGGTCTTGAACCAAACACCATATAATTTCTTCATCTTGTTATTCCTTGTTTACCCAATAAAAAACACTTGCATAACCGTCTACTAAATTTCCACTGTTATCAGTCATTGGAAAAGCATGTATGCACTGGATATCTTTACTTTCAATCTTATTGTCGTTGATAAACATACATAGCTTCTTTTCAGCACTGTGTATATGTCTGTATGGTGAATATTCTGATTTTGGTTCTTCATCAAAGAAGATCTTGTGAACTAAAACTCTCATTTTTTAACTCATTCCTTGTGTGATTTAAGATAATCTTGTCTTTTTTTTAGAACCCAATCATCAATATCAGGCTCTATCCATACTCTTTGAGCATTACTTGAATTTGTTAATGGGAAAGATTCAGGAAAATCTGTCCAATCCAGTCTTAAGTGTCTCAAGAACGTCTGCGTGGTCATGTGTAGCTTCATGGCAACTTCTGTTTTATTAAGTAAATTCATATAAGTTCCTTATAAACTTGCTCAAAAAGCCTGAGGTTAGGAAAGTGAATGAACTTAAGAACCTAACCTCAGTAAATCTCACTGAGGAGATATTTTCATGTTTCTAACTTACTCACCATATTTAAGAGCGGATGAGCGCGCTCTTTCTGCTTGCTTCCGTTGCTACAGAAATTGTTCTAACATTGATGCCACCATGAAAAAAGCTAAGATTATGAACATGCTTACGGTAATGTTTACCATCAGGTCATATAGCTTTTGTTTGAGCTTAGCTTTAGTCATTTTGGTTACTCCTCAATGTCTGTTAGTCTTGAGCCTGTCACTAGAGCCCAAAGAATTTGTTTAACAGGGTGTAAATCTCATCTTCATAGCTGTACAGGTAGATAGTTGCAGCACAGCATCCAATAAAACCAACACCTGCCATAAGGTCGCTTAATACAGACTTTGTCTCCTTACTTAGTTTCATTTATGAGGCTCTCCTGTTCTTTAGCATGACAGTTATCAATGAAAGCTTTCTTAAGTCTGTCAGCTTCAGCTAATACAAGTGACCTGTCATTTTCATCGTCAATAAGCTTTATTGCATAATTGCAATAGGAGATAAACTTGCTAGCAAAGCTGATACCTTTAGAATTGAACTGGTAATAGTTGACGCATATTGAGTGAAGAGCCTTGAAAGCCATTGCCGATTTGAGCTGTGGTCCTGTCCTAACCAACCCCCTGCAACATTTAAAGCCTTCCTGCTTGTCGAAGTATTGAGCGTTGAAGTTAACACCTTCAAGTACAGTTTCTTCTTTGTCTTTTAGAAGCTCCCATGCACGACATGCTGCAAGATCTTCAAGTACACCAATATCAAATGATGCAGGTATATTCTTGATTTGGTTGTAAGCTAACTGATGAACGCTCCACAACCACTGAGGATCAGTTGAGTGAATTACCTTAAGCGCAGCAGCTTTAACAGCCTTAGATACTGATGATCCAGGATCACATGCTCCATCAGCTTTCTTTTCAACAGGATCTTTTACAGGTAAATCTTTAACAGGCTCGGTTGCAGTCTTTTTTGCTTCTTTAGCTGTAGCTTTAGGAGCTTTTACAGACTTTACAGGAGTACCTTTGTCTTGATCATGCTTGTCATTGGTATCGTCTGTAGGCTTCTTTGTCTCAGGCTCTTTACCAAGATTTAAAACAGCGTCAGTGATCTTGTCCTCAATCTTTTGAGATACAACAATCATCTGCACAGCATCGAGATAGGCGTTTTGTTTCTCATTAAGCTCTTTATTGATGTCTGTCTTTAGGCTCAAAGAAACTCTGTCAAAGAACTTAGATGCTAATTCTTTTGCGTTTTCAATCTCAGTGTTAAGTTTTCTATACTCATTTGCCTTTAAGGTAAGAGTTGAGATCTGAATATCTGATACTTCGAGAGATAAATTTAGTGTTGCCATTTCAGAATACCTGTAACTAGATAAATCTATTTGCTGATTAAATAATAGATCACTCTAGCAAAGGTATCAATAGATAAATCGAGTAATAAATAATATGTTGTATTTACTTGATTGAAAATTAAAGGAATTTAATTAAAGAAAAGCTGCTAAAATTTTGATGTGATTTAATAGAATTATTTACAAAACTGATGAATCAGATGCTTTGCGGTAAAGGTAATACAAGCGAATCGAAGTATGAGGATGCTTTGAGTGTTTTAGGTAAAACACCTAATGAAGTAATCTAAAATGTAAAAGCCAGTATCTTAGTACTGGCTTTTGTTATTTTATTGTTGCTCGGTTTTATCTTCTTTATTTTTGCCTGTTTTATTAGCTCTTGGCGCCAAATAAACTTTAGGTAATGTAATAAAAGCTGTTACACCAAAAAAGACTGCTGCTCCAGTTTTGTCCAAATAAAACAGCAAAGCAGCTAACAACATAAATAAAAAGCATAGAAAAGTACAGTATCTAAGAGCTTTGACATCGTAATCATAATCTCTACAAGAGATAAAATCTCTTTTATCAATAATACTTTTTCTAAGCTCATACGTTTGTTGCTGTTCTTTTTCCGCCATTGCCATTATTCTGTTTGGCAATGAAGAATCAACCTCAGAATATTGTTTCATTTCAGAAGGAGATGGAATTGGACCAGATCTAACTTCTTGGTGAGTTCTGATAAGAGCAACCTTTTGAGTTTTAGCTGAATTATCTTTATCTATTTGATTGTTATTAGTTGGCATTAGATAATTCCTTGGCAGCACGTCTTATTCTATTACCTACTGCAATAAAATGACGTTGATAACCCAGTTCTTCTTCTTTGTTTAGGTTTTCTTCAATACGATCTAATGAGGCTATATACTTAGCTTTGTTTAAATCAGATTGTCTATTCTTAGTTGTAATAAAGAAGCAACAACGGGCAATGCTTCTTAAAAATAGCATTAAATCCATCTTAGTTACCTCGCTGTTATTTGTGAACGTTTACTTTTGTCAACTATAAAAGATTAAAACTACAATGTCAAAGTTTGTTTACAACCCACCGCTACCCGATTTAGCTATAACGCGACCAATAATTCGGAAGTTGATCTCATCACCTCTGTGTATAGTTTCATCTGGGTATTGAGGAGTTTCGGAATGAATAATTAGGTCGCCATTCATTAACTGTATTAGGCGCTTTACTCTTACTTCATCTTAAAACTACTGATTAGCATTTAACCTTCTGAAATAATTTTGTTCTTTTCCTTGTACAATCTATCAGATACATCTTCACTTAATTGTTGTAAACCTGCAAAACTACAAACAATATATAAAAGAGAAAAAAGAAGAGATAACAAAACAAACATTGATATGTTAAATCTTACAAAATAAAGAGAGAACTTGAAATTTGTAAATAAAAATGAAGATATGAATACAAGTATTGAAAGTGAAAAGTCTATTGTATTCATATTCTTCATGCTTTTTATTTTGTTTTTTATGATGTTTCTATATTTAACATTGACTATATCATCTGTTTTAAAACCAATGATATTGCTGATAGCTATAGAATAAGCTATACCAATTACAGTAAATAAAGTCTGAATAACTTGATCTTTACATTCAATATCAAACAATGAAGATATAACAACTGACATTATTAAAGCAGTTAAATATCTACAAAACAGACTTAACATTTTCTATTCCTTCAATTTAAAGAGGCACTCTTCAAATTTTTGTTTAAGTTGGGCTTCATTAATATGTCCCCTCGAAGTTTTATCTATTGTAAAACATTCTACTTTTTTAATATCAGATCCTGATAGCTTTTCTCCATTTTTTCCAATTAACGTTATACCTGAATCATTTGTTAATGGTTTTAAAATGGTGCCCATGATTTTTTGAAAGTCATCTTCATCAATATCTTTAGACTTTCTTTTTACAGAAATTATCAGCTTTGCAGATATCAATTCTTCTAAATCAATATCTTCAAGTGATGAATAATCAGAATCCTTAAGAAGAGCTTTTAACAACCTATTTGATAGCTTCTTTATATGAGTTGAAAATGTCTCTTTTTGATTATTTAAGTCAGTTACAATCTTTGTATTATCACCAAATTCTAATTTTCTTAATGAGCTTATAGGTACATCTTTTGGTAAGGTTGTTTGAGGTACAAAGGATATCAATTGTTCACCTCTTTCCTTTTCAGTTAACCAGTTAATGTAAGTTTGAAAACATTCGATATTTTTAAGACCTGTTAAATTTGTAATTAAGTAATTGGTATTTAATATAAAATAATAGTGATCTATACAAATTGAATTGATGCTGTCTTTTGTTACTAACTCATCAATAGAACATTGTTCTTTCTTTAAAACTTCTGGAGATAGTGATCCTGTAGATGATTCAGGTGCAATTCTCATTATGAGACCAAATAAATAACTTTTGTTAGCATTCCATTCATAATGAGCAAGAATATCAGATTCATCATCATTATTACTTTTATTTAAGATCAGCTGTCTGTCAGAAATTTTAGGTTTTTCATTCAAAGCTCTTTTAAGAAGTTCTAATACTTCTACAAAGTTATAAGATAAATTTGTATTAGCTTTATCAATTTCAAAAAATCTTGCTTTTACTAGTTTTCTGTCTTCCTTTGTTTTTTCAGCCATATCTTTCTCCTAAAACTTATCACCCTTATTATATTACAACCCACCACTTCCCGACTTATCTATGACACGACCGATGATGCGGAAGTTGATCTCATCACCTTTGTGTATAGTTTCATCTGGATACTGGGGGTTCTCGGAATGAATAATTAGATCACCATTCATTAACTGTATTAGGCGCTTTACTCTTACTTCATCACCATAGACGATAGCGTAAACATGGTTATTATGTATGGGGCTTGTATCAGCCATATTTACTAAAATTCTATCATCGGGAAAAAGAATTGGCTCCATGCTGTCACCTGAGACAATAAATCTTTTACAATGTTCAGGATTCACACAAATACGCTGAAACCATGATCGTCTATACGTCGCAGGCACACTCTCAGTCTGTTCTTCATAAGTAGGTTCACAGCCATTACCTGCAGCACATCTAACACCGTACTCTTTAATCTGCACATAATCATCTGATGGAGTTTCATCATCATCCAATGCAACTACAGGATCACCCTCAGGTTCACCTTTGCCTGTGATGAGCCATATCTGATTTAATCCTAGTAGCTTACTAACTTTTAATGCATTCTCTGAACTTAAATTTTTTACTTTGTCACTACACCACATGCTAACTGTAGATGACTTACATCCTGTGTACTTGCATAAGTCAGCTTGTGTCTTACCTGCTTTTTGTAATCCATAGCGGATTCTCTTACCTAAAGAAGAATAATCTGCCATACGTTGCCTCATAAAAATAACTAGATATACCTACTATTTTAGAATATTTCTCAAAAATTTGCGCTTGCATACTTGCATAGATTTATCTATCATTAAATACATAGAAATATCTAGATATATGGTTGTTTTAAATGGGAAAGATTACTAATACTTTTAAAGGTGAGTTCGCTGAAAAATTGATTGCCCAGTTAGGTGGTGTAAATCAAGTCTCACGAGAGTGTCATATTAGGACATCTTCTGTCTGCTCTTGGTATAAAAGCGGAGTACCTAGAGCGCGCCTTGACTTTCTTAAGCTAGCACATCCTGAGCTCCCTGTATGGGCTGAAGCTCCTGACTGGAACAAAGAACCTTCTACCTTATCAAAGTAAGGAGAGTTATATGGACACAATTACCTCGTATGTATCAGATGATTTGATGCAGTTGGAATTAGCTCCAGCTCCAAAGATTATCTTGGTTGCATTGTCTACTTTTAAGAATGGCTATTATTCAACAATGAATAACCTGGCTCTTAAGGTTAATATGCCTCGTAGAACTATACAACGCTCTTTAAAGACCTTAAAAGAGCGCGGTTACGTATACATTGATGAGACTGACGTAGGTAACATCAAGCTTTTAACTACCAACATCATGAAAGATGCTGAGAAAGTAAGAGTTGAATCTATGCAGCCAACACTGCTTAAAAAGATGCAAAAGAAGTCAAAAGCCAAGAAAGTTGATCCTGTTGAAAACTCTTTAGAGCCTGTGGAAAACTCTGTTGAGAGGGTGACAAATTGTCACAGGGGGTGCGACAAATTGTCACACTCCTATAATAAAGATCTAAATATAGATAAAAATAAATATATATATAGATCTGATCTTAATAGTAAGAAGCAAGAGGAAGTTTTTGAAAATCAGACTCACGAGCTTGAACTTCAGGAACAGACTGTTGCTCAAAAGCCACAAAATCAAAAAGTCAGAATCATCAAAAAGAACGTTCGTGGTATTGAGCTCTTTATCACCTATGATGAGCGCGGTGAGATGATCAACAGTGAGTTTGTTGATTATGAACATGCTTTTGATAATATCGATGAAAAGAACAACAAGAACGAGGTTATCACTTCAACTCTAAGACAGACCCTTAGTGATGTTTACAAACTGTCTGCATCAGACGTAGAGCAGTTAATCGAGAAGATGCACTCTTACTACGTCAAAGACGGTACATGGAGATATCAAAGAGGAAACCGTAAAGAGATCTCATTATCTCAGCTTACAAGACTATGTGAGCACTGGGTTAATAATCTTAAGAAAACTCGACAAAGATTTAAGCAGCAAAGTGACTGTGTTTATGAAGAGGCACTTACTGCACAACAAGATTCATGTACGTTGTCACAACCCACATCTTTAGCTAAAAACCGTGATAGTGACAGCGTGCATGGATGCCAAGACACAGGTAAGGCTCAAATGCAGATGCCTAGTGTGCTTACCAAGGAAATGCTTGCTAACAGCGAGTATATGTCAGCGCTTATAGCTCAATATGGCGCTGATGCAGTCAACAGACAGGTATGGAGAGGTGTTTTTTAATGTACGGTAAAGATTTCGATTATGACAACATTCCACCTGACAGAAGGTTGCCTATACCTCCTGAGGCTATTGAAGAGCCTAGTGAAAGTAACAAGTATGGCTCAATCTTTCTGTACAGAAAAGAATATCCAAACGAAAAGGTGGGCAAAGCCATTATCTTGGATTTTGAGACTACAGGCTTAGACAGGTTTAATGATGATCCTGTCGAGTTAGGCTTTCTCAAAGTTACCTACTCTAAAGACGATGGTAAGATCTTTCAAATCACTGACAAGTACCAGGGATTTAAGCAGCCTAAAAAAGAAATCTCTCCAATGATTACTGATATCACAGGTATTACCAATGAGATGGTTGCAGGTGAAGATTTTAACTATGCAAAGATCTTTAAGCTGTTCTCTGATGTAAATCTTGTGATATCTCACAATGCTGCATTTGACTGTCCGTTCTTTGACAGAATCTTTAAAGACAGTGAACCAATGCGCAAGATACCTTGGGCTTGCTCAATGATTGGTATTGATTGGTTAGGTTATGGTTATAAATCATGTGGCCTTGTAAAAATCATTGCTCATAATCGTTTTATTTACAAAGCTCACAGAGCATTAAACGATGCTATGGCTCTTACTAACATGCTGGTGCTACAGCCACAGCTATTTATTGATTTAAGACGTTCTGCTGCTAACAAGTTCACAGTACTGGCTGTACCTGAGAGCACACTTAAGAACAATGAGAAAGATCGTGAGACTATCTCAAAAATGGGATTTTTTAAAACACGTGATTCAAACGCTCTTATCAGAGTGATTACTCCAAATGTTAAAGCTAAAGCATTAGAGATCATCACAGGTAATACAAATCTCACATTGAAAGATCTTGTAATCATTCCAAATGTACCTGCAGATAAGGCTTTTAGAATGTACCAGATTGACGGAATTTAGGAGTGCTTATAAGTCGAGCGTGTAAGGAAGGTAAATGCTAACTAAGTACATCATAGAAGCAATACAGGATGGTTACTCATCTGATTATTTAAGTCTTCTGCACAACTACGGTTTATGGGCACGTTATTTTGGTGCTGTAGGATATCACTGTCCAGCAACAGCCCACGAAGACTATATTATTGACGACGAGAGTGCTCTTGTAATTGAAGCTTGTATGTGCTGGTTAAAGCAAACACGACCTCAGGTGTACAAGTTGTTCTCAATGTACTATGTTCGTGGTCTTGATGAGTATGACATCTTGTCAGTACTTAAAGAGCATGACCACAGCATTAGAACACCAAGAGCGCGTTTCAAAGACAGATATGATGCTACTCCATACGATAATGCTATACGCTACCTTACAGGCAGGGCAGTGAGAGATGTAATCATCCTGGGCGAAAAGTTAGTTCTTGCGCATCTTGTACAGGTATACAACCAAGAGCATGAGACACCTCTTAATGTAGATTGCGTTAAGGAGTGTTAATGAGAACCTTTGTATACAACGGTATTGAGTATCGCTCATTGTGTGAGTGCTGCAGTGCTCTTAATCTTTCGTATCAGAAAGTCAGACGCTTATGCAGACATTACAGACGCGCTCAAAAAGATCCTACACTAGCCATACGCTGGGCTTTAGGTATTGAGCACTTATCTCATCTTGAGCCTAAAACTATTGCTTACACGCAAGATCAGGAAAGAGCTAACTTTAGACAGATGAAGTTTAAAGAGAAGATGCTGCATAGCTTTATAAATACTGCTTTATGAATGATAAAGCCCCATGCAATGCACAGGGCTTTATCCATTACTTCAGATTGCTTGTCTCTTCAGTAACGACCATCTATTTTGGACTTACAAACAGCCTTATAGCGGATTTAAGCTAAAACTTGATAAACAAGTCTAGTAACAGCTCATAATGTATAGAAAATTATAAATTTTGCAAGTCGTATTGAACTCTAAGCACTAACCACAAGTGCACCTTTCTTAACTTTTGTAGTATTAAATCTCTTTAATTTTTGAGCACTGATATCAGGTGCTGTAGCTGACTCATAAAGTTGAGCTGATGGTATATCCTGAATAGTAAGCAAGAGCTTTGTAGCCTGTGCCTGAATTTCAGCAATCTTCTTGTAAGCCTTTAGAGTGTCAGGTCTAAACTTGTCATGGTAGTAAACCATGTGATCAATTGCAGTAATCTCATCTTCTGTAAGAGTTACTTTCTCATCAGCTTTTGGTTTATCATGATTGTCAGCTGTGTTCTTTAGAGCTACAACATATCCAGTTTTAAAAACTCGCTGAGCAATATTGATAGTTGATACCAATACCTCTTTACTTACCTTGTTCTTTTCAAAGAGCTCGGTTAACTGTCCAATGTACCAATCGTAGTTTTTAGCTTCCTTGTCAGCAACTTCATTTTTAATTTCGTTACCAACATAGGCGCCACGTTTTCTAATTTCTGGGATGACCTCATTACAAATCCACTGCCTGAACTCACGGGCAATCTTAGAGTTAGATCTCATCATTACGAAGTATAACTGTGGCTCGGTGATCATGGTGCATTGCTGATCTCTGTTCATGCTGTCTTTGAGATGGGCTACATTTAATGTAGTGCATCCAAATTCTTCTTTAATCTGATTGGAAGCATGTGTTGGGTTCTGTAAGTTAAGTGACTTGCACACATCTGCCAGGCAAAAGAGCACTTCACCTTTATCGTTCTGTACTACACGGATGTCTGAGTTATGGAAATTGTAAGAAGTTAGATTTGAGTTAGACATGCTATGTCTCCTTTGTGATTATTTTTGAATTAACCCATTTTGAGTGGGTCGGTGGTGCTCAAAAACCTGCACAAAGTTCAGGCGGTGCTTATTCAGTATATTCACACCACACCACCATAAAGCAGATACAACAAACCTAAGTCCGTGTATTAAATATGGTGAGATTGACGTGTGTCGCCAAGTCAGCGCTTTGTGTTGTCGTGTTTTTGAGGCACGGTAGCTTGTAGCTACATTTATAGTATAGCGCAAAAAATAAGAAAAGTGGAAGAGTTAATGCTGTTTGTCAAAATCCTCTTAATGACGCATGATCTAATTTTATCTAAATCATCTTAAGAGTTACATATCTTCGACTACCTTTTTATATTTTTTTGCCCTATTTTGTGTCAATCAACAATTTTATTAAACTTTATTTTATTACTTTTCAATAAGTTAGTAATTTTTTATAAAACGGATCGTTAACGGATCGTTTTTATGAAATACACTTGTAAACAATACAGTGGATTAGTGTGATTACAGGGTAAAAACACTGATTCAATGTATTACATACGGGATAATTTAGTGTGAAAAACCTGCCTTTTGGCAGGTTTTTTCGTATATGGAGAAAGGCAAATGTTTGATGATATATTGCAGTTGCCTTATTTCCATTTTATTCTTGCAGGAATTACAGGCGCACTAATAGCCTTCCTTCGTTCTACTCTACAGCAATATCCTCCTACAACCAAAGAGCGCATATTAGATGCCATATTATGTGGTGCTGGTACATTGTCTATTACATGGCTTGCATGGAGGTTTGGCACCGAGAAGTTTAACTACAAAGATGCAATAGCGTATGCAATTCCACTTGGTTTCTTAGGCTCAGGTCATATTTTTGAGCTTATCTCCAAGAAATACCTTAAAGGAGCAACAAAATGAGAAATAACTTGTTGCACTTTGGAGCTTATGCTTTTGAATTTGGTTTTGCTTTATTAGCAGCTATTGCTGGCGTGCCAATGGTATATGCAATCATAAGTGTGATCTGCTTTGTCTGCATTTGTCTTTGGAGACGGTAATGAAAGTTTGCCCTTTAGAGACAGTTGAACAACAGAGAGTTGTTGCATGGGCAGATCATCAAAAGATAGGAAATGACACTATCGGTCAATTCCTATTTGCTATCCCGAATGGTGGTTCAAGACGTAAAACTACAGCAAAGTTTTCTCAAGAAGCCTATCGCATGAAACGTGAAGGCGTAAGAGCAGGTGTTCCTGATCTTATGTTTGCAGTTCCCAAGCAAGGTTACGCAGGTCTATTTATAGAGATGAAGAGAGCTGTTAAAAGCATGTCTCATGTTTCTGATGAACAAAAAGTATGGCATGAGCGTTTAGCAAGAATTGGTTATAAGGTTGTCATCGCTTATGGCGCTGACGAAGCTATTCAATTTATATGTGAGTATCTAGGCTATGAGTATGCAATCAAGTGATAATTGTAAGAATTTAATCAAGAGCTTTGAAACTTACTCAGAAAAGGCTTACAAAGCTACAGATAATGAGAAGCACTACACCATCGGTTATGGGCATTATGGCTCGGATGTAAAAGCAAGTGATAAGTGGTCACTTGCTAAAGCAGAGGCTGTATTCTCTCAAGATCTAAAAAAGTTTGAAAAACAGCTAGTTGCTTCATTAAATGCTGATGAGATTGAAGTTAATCAGAATCAGTTTGATGCGCTTTTAAGCTTTACTTACAACTGTGGCATTACTCGATTAACTAATTCAAGCTTATGGAAGTCGTTAAAGAGTGGTGTTCCTAACTCTGATTTGTTTTTACAATACAAATCACAAGGTGGTAAGTATTTAGCAGGTCTCTTACGCAGACGAGTTGCTGAAATTTACTTGTTTGAAGGTGCGGATTGGCATGAAGGTAATGATCTTGTGCTTGAGTATGTTCGCATCAGACGAGCTAACAATATCATGTTAAAAAACACCGGACTGCAGACTATTGATGCTCAGGTTTATCTAAAAGTTGATCATTTAGATGGATTGATGAGCTTTGTAGCAAAGCATGAGTAATGAATTACATAAGATACATATTTCCAAACAAATACAAAAAATAAAATTCAAAAAAAATTAACGAAGCTCACATATGTGGGCTTTTTTAATGCCTATTTATGACGCTTACAATCTCATTCGTAATTATCTACTCATTGTTCTTAGGACATTCGTTATTGACTGTCCTAGATACAATATGCAAGAAAAATCATTTTGCAAAAGAAGAGTTTATTGGAATTATAAGTAGTGCTGGTGTGGCAAGTGTTGTTTATTTAGCTATTATTCTTTGGTTGGTATTGGTGCCTGTATGTTAAATCTTAAATACACAATTTTTGCTTTTATTTTATCACTTATTGCTGGAGCCTGCTTTGGAGTCACCATCACAGCCAAGCATTACAGAGCCGAAATTGCTCAAATGCAGACTGAAGCTATAAAAGCAGATCAAGAAGCTACAGTTAAGCAGCTTAATATAGAACATGAATGGCAAGCTAGACAGGAACAGGCTGATAAAGATGCTACTGATGAGATTAACAAGATTAAAGATAAGTACAATGCTGCTATGTCTAAGTTGCATGCTAACAGCTTGCACACAGACAGTAGCAGTGCCAATAGAACAACATTGTCCACAAATACCACCTCTACCAGAAAAGCTCAAGCTACCTGTGAATGTGAACAACTTAGACAGGACCGAAGAACTCTTGCAGAGTATGCACTTAAGCTCTCAGCTAAGTGTGATGAGATTGCAGTTGAGCGGAATGAGTTAAGTAAAAGATACAGCGCATTAAAATAAAGACCTAAGAGAATATGAAAATATCATGTTTAATTATAGTGCAAAATCAGTTGTAAAAATCATTGTAGGTACTGTGACAGTGCATTGATGAGTGCGGGTGGCAAGACGCCCGAAAATCGACTAGCTACATAGATTTTAAAAAATGGGCCGCCCATGCCAATTTGGATAAAAAAAATGAAAACAAAGCTGTTTGCTGTATGTTTAATCGCATTTGGCGCTATATTATTTAACCTTGCTTTTAAGATTGTTTTGCCTTTGATTCTTCCTCTTTTGTTTGAGACAGAGAAGTTTTATTTGAATGGTAATCTGTACTTTTCTTTTTCAGAGTTGAGCTTTTCAGGTTTTGTTGTTGCTGTTCTTTTGGGGTATTTGATTTGTTTTCTACAAAATCATATACATAAGAGCTAGCTTCAACAATGTAATCGTCAACTTTATCAAGTCCGTTTTCTAAGTAATGTGAGCAAATTGTTGCAAATATGAAAGTAATAACTGGATTATTGGATATGAACTTTTTTATTGAGTTTGTTGTTTGCTTAAGATCTTCAATATCAGTTTGAGTTACATCAGATAAAGATAAACCTTTAATAAAAGCCTTAAGTTCATCGTCATTATAGAAATTTGCATCATATAGAATTTGATAAAAGGAAACCGGATCGCCAATTTTTTGGTATTTTGCAATTATTTTCTTTAATACAATTTCTGAATATAAAGATAGCTTATTAAAGCCATTAACAAAATTGAAAACATAATGTAATTTGTTGTCTTTTAGCATGTCGCTTAATACAGGATCTTTCTTCATTTTATTTATATAAATATCAAGCAGTTCCTGTTTACTCATTACATTCTGATTGATAATCATCGAATTTATGAACTTACAACTTTCTTTAGACATTACAAGTTCATTTATTCTTTTACATGCTATCTGAGCAACCTCTATGAACATTTGAATTTCTTTACATAAATCTAGTTTTTTATGTTTTTTCATTTAGCACCTTAATCAATGGTATACACCGATACTATATCACAGCAAAAACTAGCTGATACCTTGGGTATTTCAAGGATCCAAGTTCGCAGATTTGTCGAAAATGGAACTTTTATTGTTGATGAGCATAACAAGCTAAGCCTGTCACAAGCAAAAGAAGCATATGAACGATATCGCAAGACCTTTGAAGCAGAACAACTAAGCAAAAAGAGAACAGCTGCTAAGAAAGCTTTAGAAGGTATTGCACCACAAGATCCAACATGTTCTGACTTTGCTCAAGTATATAAACGTTGGGTAAATAACGTTGAGGCTGATCCTGTATCAGTTCTTAACTCAGCTAAAGCTTACTATACTGCCGTACTGGCAAAAGAAGAGAAAATTAAGCTAGATGCTTTAGAGCGTTCCCTTATTCCTGTAGAGGAAGTAGACGCTGACGCCGAAAAGGTCGGTAATTTAATTCGTTCAAAATTAACCACATTACCTTCACGTGTATCAACCATGTGTGAAGGCAGAACCGCAAGAGACATTGAGGAGATTTTATCTGATGAAATCAACAATGCTCTTGAAGAATTGCACGAGCTATTCATCAAATAGATTTGCCAGAGGTCTTGCTAAGACTTTAAAGCCTAGACCAAAGCTTACAGGTTCTCAGTGGGCTGATACATACAGAATGGTAGCTGCAGGAACTTCTCCTGAACCTGGTCTTTGGAGAACTGCACGTGTGCCCTACATGAGAGAGCCTTTAGATATGGCTACAGCTCACTCTGTAGAGAAAGTTGTCATTATGGCAGCATCTCAGGTAGCTAAATCAGAGTTATTGATAAACGTTCTAGGTTATTACATCGACCAAGAGCCTTCATCAATCATGATGGTTCAGCCTACAGTTGAAGCTGCAGAGGCATTCTCCAAAGAAAGAATTGATCCTACCTTACAGGCATCACCTGCTTTAAGAGACAAGATGTCTCAACCTGTAGATAAAGAGAAAGGTAGAAGTCGTAAGGCAGGATCAACCATCCGTATGAAGAACTTTACAGGTGGTTATCTTGCAATGGTTGGTTCAAATTCACCAGCAGGACTGGCATCAAGACCTATTAGAGTTCTTTTAGCTGATGAGATTGACCGCTTTGGCTCAACCCAGGAAGGCGACCCTTTAAAACTAGCCGTACAGCGTACACAGAACTTCACAAACCGTAAGATAGTGTTTGTATCTACTCCTACTACCGAGGTAAGAGAAGGCGGTCCAACTATCTATTCGGAATTTATGAAGTCTGACCAACGTGAGTTTATGGTCAAGTGTCCTAAATGTGGTGAACGCTTTGAAATGGCTTGGGGCAACGTGCATTGGGATAAAGACGGAACAGGAACTGTTGTAGAAGACAGTATCAGAATGGAGTGTCCACATTGTCATGCCAAAGTTCGTGGCAATGGTAAACCAGATCCTTATCTTCTTGAGAGTGGTATTTGGGTTGCCAAAGTACCGGAGGTTAAAACTGTTGGATATCATCTAACCTCTCTCTGCTCTCCATGGGTTGAGCTTAAAGATCTTGTAGATGATTTTGTTGAAGCTAACCGCAAAAAGGATAAAGCAGGACTTCAAGAGTTTATTAACTTAAAGATTGGCGAACCATGGCACGAAGATGAAGCTGACTTAAGCTTATGGGAGAAGTTGTCAGAACGTAGAGAGTTCTACCCTGTTGAAGGTCTTCCAAAAGAGATCTTAATGTTTACCTGTGGCATCGATGTTCAGCATGACCGTTTAGAAGCATCTATCTTTGGTTGGGCTAAAGATTACGAAAGCTATGGCATTAAGCATGTCATTATTCAAGGTGATCCTAAGCTATCTGAAGTTTGGTCAGCTTTAGATGTAACACTTATGGAAAAGTTCCAATTAGAAGATGGTCGTGAGCTAACTATCTCTTGCACTTTCATTGATTCAGGTGATGGTACTTTAACTGACAAAGTTTATCAGTACACCAAGCAACGTGAACGTTCAAGAGTGTTCTCAATTAAAGGCTCGTCAACTGTTGGTAAACCAATTGTAGACAGACCAACTAACAACAACCGCTACAGAGCGCACCTGTTTGTCTTAGGCGTTGATGCCGGCAAGCGTCTGATTATGCAACGCTTATCTAATCAGGATATTGGTCCTAGCTTTGTTCACTTTCCTCGTGGTCGTGATAACGGCTTTACGGAAGAATACTTCAAACAATTAACCGCTGAGGTATTTGTTAGAAAGTATGAAAGAGGCAAAGTCTATGAAGGATGGAAGAAGATTAGAGAGCGTAATGAGGCTTTAGATTGCTATGTGTATGCAACTGCAGCACTTGAGCTTATGAAACCTACATATGAGCTGTATGTAGCTAATGCTAATGAAGGACCAAAACCTACTACCAAAAAGATTGCTAAAAAGAAACGTTCAGCTGTTTATTCAAGCATTGGTGATGAGATTTAAAGCATGACTACCAGTTATATAAGAGTAAGAAACAAGACCTATCGTGTTGTAGATGGTGTCAGATACCGTGAAATTGATGGTTATATCAGGAGTGAAGTGGTTGAAGAGCTTAAATCTCTTAGAAGTACCATGCAATCCGTTATGACAGGTGGGCAATCCTACACAATTGGAAGCAGAAGCCTTACAAGAATAGATCCAAATGCTTTACAAAACAGAGAAAAGTATTTGTTGAACCTTCTATCACAATTTGACAACGATTGTGGTGATGTAAGAACTCAATTTGCTGTTCCAACAGAGTATTAAAGGCTAATAAATGAGCAGAATACATTCCCAAAGAGAAACTTCAGGATATGCTAATTCTGGAGCAAGCAGAACAAAGAGAGCTTTTAGAGAATGGTTTGCAGAAGGTTTAGCTCCTGATGAAGATATTACTCGAAATTTACCCCTTTTAAGAGCGCGTAGTAGAGATCTTTACATGAGCTCTCCTCTTGCAGCAGGAGCAATTAAAACCATTACGTCTGGAGTTGTCGGCTCAGGTCTTATGGTTCATCCTCATGTTGATAGAGAAGTTTTAGGTCTATCTGATACACAGGCTACAGAGTGGGAAAAGAATGTAGAGCGCGAATGGCTAGCTTATTCCGAATCTACAGCATGTGATGCCCAACGTTCTATGAACTTCTACCAAATGCAACGCTTGGTATTTATGTCAGCTCTCATGAGTGGTGATTGCTTTGTTGCAATGCCTTACATTGAAAGACCTAACAGTCACTATAGCTTGAAGGGATATTTAATCGAAGGCGATAGAATATGCAATCCTACCAATAAATATAGTGCCGATTTATGCGATTTATCAAAAGATATACGAGAAGGCATTGAAATTGGCGATTATGGCGAGGCAAAAAGCTATTACATCGCAAAGTTTCATCCTGGTGATTATTCAGGTAAAAGAGCCAAGTTTAACGGTGATGATTTTGTAAAAGTTGAAGCTTATGGAGCTTCGGGAAGACACAATATTCTTCACATTATGGATTATGAACGACCAGGTCAAAGACGTGGAGTGCCTCTTTTATCTTCCGTTTTAGAAAATTTAAAACAGATTGAAAGATACGATTCAAGTGAACTTATGGCAGCTGTTATAAGCTCATATTTCACCGTATTTTTGAAAAAGAATCACCCAGCTGATGGAATTAATACAGATATTCCTTCATTAAATCAGGAAATAGAGGATATAGATCCTTCAACAATTCGACTTGGTCAAGGCGCTATTACCACTCTTCCTTCTGATACTGACATTGAAATTGCTAATCCACAGCGTCCAAACAGCTTATATTCTGCTTTTATAGAGACACAAGCTCGCATGATGGGCGCAGGTATTGATCTTCCTTACGAGATGCTTGTAAAGCACTTTATTGCATCATACAGCGCATCAAGAGCAGCTCAACTTGAGGCTAATAAAGCTTTTAGGATCAGAAGAGAGATGTTTGTAGGTCAGTTTATTAAGCCATTTTTTAAAGAATGGCTGTTAGAAGCTATCTGCAAAGGTCGTGTTAGTGCCCCTGGCGCGCTTGAAGATCCTATGATTTTCGATGCATACACTCATATCAATGTCGTAGGTGACAGTGTTGGCTGTTTAGATCCTACCAAGGAAGTTCAAGCAGCAATTCTTAGAATTAACAATAACCTGAGCACAATTCAGCAAGAAGCCGGTGAATTAAACGGTATGAGTGCTGAAGATATCGCTTCTCAGCGAGAAAAAGAGCTAAAAATGTTTGAATTTATAGCTAAAGCTACTGCAAAGAGTTCTGATACTAATTCAAACACAGAAAATCATGAAGAAAGCATAAAGAAAGATGAAGATACAGGAGATGAGGAGCAAGTAGATAATGCTGATTCAAATACAGACAAATGACGATGGCTCACAAGCTACGTTAGATCTTATAGGTACATTTGATAATGACGGCTTTTTTACAGCAAGTTCTGATAAAAGTTTTGTATCAGAGTACAGAAAAATCTCACCAAATGCTGACATTACTATAAACCTCAACTCTCCAGGTGGTTCAGTAAACTCAGCAATGACGATTCGTAATCTTCTTGCTCAACATAAAGGAAAGATCACCTGTAACGTCTTAGGTTGGGCTGCATCCGCGGCAACTTTCATTACTTCACTTGCAAATGTCCATGTAAGGATGATGCAGGGCTCATTTTTGATGATCCATAACCCCTTAAATGTTGCTATGGGCAATCAGCATGCACTAAGAAAGCAAGCTGACAATTTAGAGCTTATTGCAAATTCAATGGCGAGAATTTATGCAGATAAGTCAGGCATGGATATTAACGAAATTAAGCGTCTTATGGATGCTGAAACATGGTTCTCAGCAGAGGATGCTGTTAAATGTCATTTAGCTGATGAACTAATACCTACTTCAAAAGTTGTAGCTCAAGCTGATACTGATGGAACACCAGTATTAGGAGGAGTTGCTTTAAGTGGTGGTTTAAAACATCCCCAAAATTTAGTCATAAAAGAGGAAAAAACAGATATGGCAGATATTAAAAATGCAACAAATCCTAATGTTGCAAACAAATTAACTGATGCGCAAGCTTCAGTAAAAAGCTCTGTGTCTAGTGCAGTTGCTATTACAAGCATTGAGCAGCTTAAATCACATTATCCTGAGCTTACCAATACCCTTGTAAATGATGCTGTAAATGCTGCACTTACTGCAGAACGTTCAAGATTAAAGTCATTGGATGCAATTAGAGATAAGAATCCACAAATTGTTGATAATGCTAAATATGTGACATTTGCTGATGCAGCTCAGACAGCTCTAGCTATTCTACAGCAGTCAGATCTAACTCAGCATAATAAAGCTGAAGCAGTTAAAAAAGATGCTGAGAATGTAGCTGACACTTTAAGCAAGCTTTCAGCTTCATCTAATCCTGATGCAGGCACTTCATCTGAAAATATGACAGGAACAGTTGCTGCTAGTCAGGCATGGATTTCATTAATGGAAAAGACAAAGGAGCTATAAGATGACTAAGCAATTGTATAGACGTATTGGTGAGTGGAAGCCTGATGATTTACTGGCAGATTCTCGCGATATCTACATTACTACTGATGAAGCTATCGACGCAGGTGCATCTTTTCACCGTGGTCAGATTGTTAAATATGATTCTACAACCAAGACTATTAAAGCGATGACTGCAAAGTCAGATATTCCTTTTGGTATTGTAGTTAGAGATGTTAACTGCTCAGAAAATGAAGACGAAAACGGAGACCTGTTTGCAACAGTCTATGTAAGAGGCTCTTTCAATGGTCAGTCTTCTTTATTAGATGCGGGTGCAATTCCTGCTGAAGACACATCTCATAAAGCCACTCCTCTAAGTTTTGAGGATTTTTATGTAGCGCTTCGTGAACGTGGAATCATTATTCGTCGAAATGTTAACTAACTGGAGCTTATTATGGCAGAACTAAATTATATTGATTTATTCTCAAGACAGACCTTAATGGGTGTCATTGAGAAAGATATTAAAACCCCTACTTATTTTAGAGACAGATTTTTCCCTGTTTTTAAAGAGTTTGATACTGAATCGTGCTTAATAGATGTCGTTGATCATCGTGACAGAGAAATGGCTAATTTTTCAGCTGTAGAAGGTAATGGTCATCTAAATACACCTAAAGGTTTTGTAACTGAAGCTTTCAATCCTGCATATTTTGATGAAAGATTTGTAGTTACAGCTCGCCAGTTAAAAGATCGTGCTCCAGGTGAAAATATTTTAGTAAACTCAATCAATGTGGATCGTAGAGCTGTCAGATTATCAGTTGCAGTTCGTAGAGGATTGGATCTGATTGATAAAAGAATTTCACGTAGAGAAGAGTATATGTGTATTAATGCATTACTCACAGGCAAAATTCAGGTAACCAATAAATCTCAAAATATCGGTGAATTTGATTTTTGGAAGTATTTAGGTTCAAATGAAAAGCCTATTACCAATTTAACTACAAAATGGAATGAGTCAAATGCTGATCCTATATCTGACTTACAGTTAGTTGCAGATAAAATGTCAACTCAGTCAGGTCGCCAGCCTCAAGATCTATACTTAGGACTAAATGCATATCAGGCTTTGTTAAAGTACCTGCAAACTGATAAAGGTCATAATCTATTTGATAATCAGCGTGTTGATTTAGGTAAGATCAATCCTCAGGCTGACCAAAACCAGAACTGTATTAAATACAAAGGCTATCTGTCAGATCCTAGTGTAAATATTTACGTATACACTGGTAACTATACTGTTAACGGCAAAAATTATAAATATTTCCCTGATGATGCAGCTTTAATGGTTGCTTCAGGAACCGGTACTACAGAGAGTGCTTGGAGAGCTTATGGTGCTTGCGAAGTTTCTGATTCTGAATTTAGAGAAGGTAGACTTGAAACAGGTGCAAGAATTACTGATTCATGGTATCAGAGAGACTATGAAAAAGGTCAGGTTGTTCAAATTCAGTCAGCACCGGTGGTTGATGTTGTAGATCCTCAGCTTTTCCATGTTATCAGAGGAATCGTTTAATGAGTAAGGTTAGATTTTTAAAGAATACGATCTTTAAAGATAGGTATTATCCAGCAGATGAAAAGGCAGAGTTCGATGATAAAGACTCTGCCTTTTTAGTTAATGGTGGTTTTGCTGAAAATGTTGATGATGCAAATCCTACTAAGACTAACGCTGATACCAGTGTTTCAAAATCTGCTGGTGTTTCTACATCTTCAAAGAAAACAACCGGTAAAAAATAATGTCTGCTTTTAAAGATGCAATAGCTAATGACATAGACAAGACATTTTTTAATCTTGATGAGTTTTCTGACGTACACAAGTATGAAGGTCAATCAATCAAGTGTCTTGTAGATGATGATCGTTTAGATACAGCTTCAGGAAGCTTTGCTAATGGAGGTGTATTTGAGCATCTAACTGAGCTGTATGTATCTGAAGAAGCTATCGGTGCGCCTGTTAAGGGGCAAAGCGTAACTCTTGATGGGGTGAAGTATGTAGTTCGCTCGGTGTCGATTGAATATGGTGTCATACGTATAGTTTTAGCAGATGAAGAACAATGAGTGATCTTAAACTTACAATTTCTGAAAATCCCTTTAAGGATCTAGAAAAAGTAACTAAAAAAGCAAAATCAAGGGCTCTATCAAGGGCCCTTCCTTTTGCCAAAAAGAAAATCACTCAAGTTATCAAAGACAACTACACAGTACAGACATCGGCTGTTAAAGAGGCTATGTCAGTACACAAAGAGGATGATAGTGCTCAAATCATTATCATAGGTCCTCCTCTTGGTATTGATAAGTTCTCCTATAAGCCTAAATACGACACTACAGGCGCAACGCAACGACCTGTCAGGGTATCAGTCAAAAGAAATGTTCAGCGTACTGTAGGTAATGGTTTTGTATGGCAGGGACACGTTTTTAGACGTGTTGGCGATGCAAGACGACCTGTAGAAAAAGTTACAGGACCTGCAGTTCCTCAGTTAATCGAAGATCCTCAAATCTTAGATGAAATATCTGAAGAAACACAGGATTACTTCGAGGAACGACTTCAACATGAACTTGATTATGAGTTAAGTAAGAATGGTAATAAATAATCTAGTAGATGCTGTAGCAAAATTCTGTGAGAGCACTTTAGCAAATCTTATGCAACCAGCTCCTGACAAAGTTACAGAGATACGACCAGGCTCTTTAAACAGAACGGAACTTATTTCTGAGAAAACAGAGAAAAGTGAGGCTTCTTACAAGCGCATTTCCTTTTTTAAAGGCTGTCTTCCACCTAAAAGGCAGAGTGAAAACGATGATTATCCTTTTGTTTTGGTTGTTCCTTCTGCAGGAACAGTAGACAGAGAGTTTGCGCATGCCACTGTAAACATATATTGCGGATCTTGGCATGACGGTAATGAAGGTTATGCCGAGGTTTTAAACATTGTTCAGCGCCTTCTGATAGCTCTATCTGAAATCGAAAGCAGTTTAGATAAGCGTTACATTCCTGAATCCGATGTTAAGTGGATCTTTCCAGATGCATCTGCCCAAGCAGGTGCTCCAAAAATGTGGCAGGCAATGATCACTACTAATTGGAAATATCACACACCTTCAAACAATCTTCCTATTAAAGATGAATATTTCAAGGAGAAACAATATGAGTAAGCAAATTAAACAGCAAAGTGATGCTGTTGATACCTCTACTCAGGTCAGAGTTCAATCTGAATCAAAATCACAGCTTAAATTCCCAAGAATTTATACAGGACCTAACCTAACTAAAGTAGGACTGAGATATGGTCAAGTGTACTCAGGGCCTGACTATCCAGTATTTGTAAAAGAGTTAATGACTAAAGCTCCAACTCTAGCTTCAATGATCTTCCCTGTAAACGACATCAAAACTATCCCTGATGCCGTAGTTAAAACTTTTCTTTCTCAAATTAAATGAGGTTAACACATGGCATATGTACATGGCGTCAGGACAAGTGAAGTAGCTACTTCATTACTTCCTGCAGCAGAGGTTGACTCTGCAATTACTATTGTGATTGGTACAGCTCCAATCAATCAGGTAGACGAGACTAACGTTAATAAACCTGTTCTCTGCTATTCTTATGCAGAAGCAGTTAAGGCTTTTGGTTTTCAGAAAGCAACTTTAAAAGATACTGGCTTTAAGAACTATGACTTCACCTTATCAGAGGCGATGTATGCATTTTTCCAGCTATACAATGTAGCTCCTGTAGTTTTTGTTAATGTTCTTGACCCTAAGAAGCACAAAGAAACAGCAAAGACAACTTCTTTAACTATTGATAAAAAGACTGGCTCAGCTACCATTAAAGAAGTTGGCATTCTATTATCATCATTAGTGCTTCGTAAAGATGGATCTGAACCTTACGTTTTAGGCGTCGACTATGTAACAGAGTTTGATGCTGATGGTTATGTTGTTGTTACTTCATTAACTGATACTTCTACAACTGATTTTAAGTTAGCAACTGATGCTGATATTGTTGTAGCTGCTGAAGTATTAGATCCAAGCAAGGTAACCTCAGATGACATTATTGGCGGAGTAAACGCTGATGGTGTCAAGTCAGGTCTAGAACTTGTTGAAGATGTATTCCCTAAGTTTAGAGTCGCCCCTTCAATTATTGCTTGTCCTCGCTACTCAGGCGATCCTGGAGTTGCTGCGGTTATGTCTGCAAAGGCAGATGGATTTAATGACATCTTTAAAGCAATTGCCTTAATCGATGTTCCTTCTACTGTAAAGAACTATACTGATGTACCAACATATAAAAACAGCAATAATCTGACTTCTACAAATGAGGTTGTATTATGGCCTTGCTTGAATATGTCAGGCACAATCTACAACTTCTCATCTCAGTTTGCTGCTCTTTTAGCTGAAGTTGACAATGACAATGGCTGTATTCCATACGTATCACCTTCAAACAAGAACATTCAGTGCACAGGCTTATGTTTAGCTGACGGTACTGAAGTTATTGTAGATAACACTCGTGGCGAGTATCTGAATAAAAACGGTATTGTTACAGCAACTAATATGTTCTCAGGCTGGGTAGCTTGGGGTAACCGTACTGGCGCATATCCTGGCAATACTGATGTTAAGGATACTTTTATCTCAGTACGCAGAATGTTTAACTTTATATCAATTCAGTTAACAAAGACCTTCTGGCAGAAGCTCGACTCTCCATTAAACCGCAGACTGATTGATACTATCCTTGACAGTGCCAATATTCTGTTAAACGGCTATACAAGCAAAGGCTATATTTTAGGTGGTCGTGTGGAGTTCTTAGATTCTGAGAATACAACTACAGATTTAATGGATGGTAAACCTACATTTCATGTCTATATCACTCCTCCTTCACCTGCCCATGAGATTGATTTCATACTTGAGTACGATCCTTCATACTTACAGACACTATTTGCTTAAGGAGTTTAATTTATGGCAGTAGATGTAAATACAAGCGAGCCAATTAGACTCGTTAATTTTAGAGCATACAACAGCTCAAATTTGATCATTGGTACTACTGACTTAACTTTACCTAAGATTGAGTACATGAAAGAAACAGTCAAAGGCTCGGGTATCGCAGGTGAGGTTGATTTACCTACATTAGGTCATACCGGCTCAATTACAGTAACAATTAAATGGAGAGCTGCAACTGAGCAGGCTGCAGAGTTAGCAGAACAAAAAACTCATGAAATGGATTTTAGAGGTTCTGTTGAATACTACGACTCTGCATCAGGTGAATACAAGACTATTCCTGCAAGAGTCTCTTTAAGAACAACTTCAAAGAGCTTTGAAATTGGTAAGTTTGAACCTTCAGCTACTATGGACCAAACCGAAGAGTATGAAGTTGTTTACTTAAAGTACACCTTAAATGGTGTAGACAAGATTGAAATTGATAAATTCAATTTTGTATGCAAAATCAATGGCAAAGACTACCTGGAAGGCGTACGTTCCGATGTCGGAATGTAGTGTCGTGTCGTAACTCGTCAGGCTGTTTTACGGCTTGACGACCTTTTAATTATAGCTGTTTAAGAGATTTAAAATGAAACTAACATTTGATAAGCCCTATGAATTTGAAGGCAAATCTTACAATGAACTAGATATTCCATTAGAAAATATCAATGGTAAAGAGCTTTTAAAATATCACAAATCTTACGTTAACAGTAAGGCAAAGCCTCAAGAAAGAGTACAGGCAAGCAATTTATTACTAACTGTATCAGGCGACCCTGACTTTGCAATTTTTATTGCAGCATCAGCTTCACAGCAACCAATTGAATTTTTTGAAAATCTACCTGCTAAAGAAGTTGTATCTGTAATAGCTCAAATCTCATCTTTTTTGCTAGCGTAGGTATTGATACCAACTCCTCTCTTGAAGAGCAACTTCATACTTTAAGGCGAGGAGTTATAAGAATGTCACAGTACCTACATTCTTCATATCTTGAATTAGAATCGCTTCCATTAGGTGACTTGATGTCACTTATCAAAGACGTTGTTGCTGAACAAAAAAAAACAGCAGGAAGTGATAAACCAAGGAAGTTCTAACCATGGCTATTGAGCGCGAACTTGTTTTAAACATTGCCGGTAAAATCAGCAAAGCTTTTAATGACAGTATCAAGCTTGTAAATACTCAACTGAGCACAATGGGGACTAAAACTCAAACTGCTGCAGGTGAGATTGAAAAACTACAGGCTGTCATTACCAAGCGCAAAGAAGTTGTTGAAGCAACCGACAAATACGCAAAATATGCCAAGAAGGTTGAAGAACTTCAAACCAAAATGTCGACTGCAAGCAAGGTCACAGCCTCAATGCAGTCTAATTTTGATAAAGCACAAAGAGTAGCTGACAAATACAAAGATGAACTTAACAAAGTTAAGAATGAGTTAGGTGATTTAGAGTCTCAAAACAAAACTGCAGGTTTGTCTGTAGAAGAGCTTTCTAAAAAGTATGAACAGCAAAATTCAATCTTAAAAAAGAACGTCGAAGCTATAGAAAAAGCATCTAAAACCGTAAATCACGGTCAGGATATCATGCAGTCTGGCAAAAATTTAAGGATGTCAGGTGCTACTTCTATGCTAGAAGGCTATGCAATGTTAAAGACAGTGCAACAGCCTTTAAACGATGCTATTGATTTTGATGCTCAAACTAAAAATCTAGCTTTGTACACTGACAAAGCTGAAGCTCTCATGAAGATTAACATGGAGCTTTCTAAGCAGGATGATCTTTCTGTTGGTGAGTATCAGAAGATACAGGTATCTGGCATTACAGCTGGTACTGTAGATCCTAAGAATATCCAACAGATTAAAGATTACTCTGTAGCTGTAGCAAATGCATCAGATGCTTTAAATCTGTCTAGTGACACTGTGTCAAACGCTTTTAACCAGTTTAACGACCAGTTAACTGGTGATATGTATAAGACAACACAGCTCTTTGATACTATCAATTCTGTATCAAAGGCTGCACAGGCTGATGCGGGCTCTTTAATCAGTGTAATGCAGAACTCTGCTACTACTGTAAGATCATTCACCTCTCTTACCAATGATCAGATTGTAGGTTTATCAGCAGCATTCACCAAGATGTCTTCATCTGCAAGTGCTGCATCTACCTCACAAACCTTGTTTATCAAGTCTCTGACAATGGGCAAGGGCGCAACCAAGAATCAGCTTGAAGGTTGGAATGCTCTAGGCATAAATGCCGAGAAATTAGCTCAGGCAATGAATGGTGGTCCTAAATCAGCTCAGGCTGCTATCTCTGCTGTTTTAGATGCTTTAAACAAGTTGCCAAAAGCTGAAAAACAGGCAACCATGTCTAAAATCTTTGGTAAGAACCAAGAGTTACTGGCTACTGTAGATAAGTTGTCTTCAAACAAAGCTGGTTACTATGATCTTGGTATGAATACAGCTACATCAGACAATAAAGGCAGTGTTCAAAAAGATGCTGATATTGCTGACAGCTCTGCTGAAGCTCAGCAGAAGATCTTAGCTAACAATATGAAGGCTCTGTCCATCATTATTGGTCAGCAATTGTTACCTGTATGGAATGACCTTTTAGGCAAAGCCATTGAACTTGGCACAATGATCGTAAATCTTGCGCAAAAGTTCCCTACATTGACTAAGAGCGCGTTATATCTCTTTGGTGTAATGGCAGGTGGTAAGATTGCCCTTGGTGCTTTAACATGGGTAGCCGGTAGCTTAATCACCTGTATTGGCAGAGGTGTTGTAATCTTCGGCAGATTAAAGCAGGTTTGGCTTGTAGCAAATGGCGTAATGTCGGCAAGCTCCACTTGTATGAGAGTATCTGCAAGTGTTCTTAAAGGGCTTACTGCACTGTTTCGCCTTAACACCTACAAAGTCATAGCAAGTACTGTAGCTCATAAAGTACACAATGCTGTTCTTTTAACAGGTAAAGGAATTACTACAGCATACAAAGCTGTTGTGTCAGCTCTATCTGTAGTTTTTAGTCTACAGACATACAAGACCATTGCACTTACAGTTGCAGAAAAGGCTAAAAACGCAGCTATGATTGTGGGCTCTACTGTAGCAAAAACAGCAGGAGCTGTAATGGCTGTTTTAGCCAATATGACAGGCTTATCAACAGCTAAGACTTGGTTATATGTAACAGCTCAAAAGGCTATGAGTGCTGCTATGATTGTGGGCTCTACTGTAATGAAAGGTTTGGCTGCAGCTGGCAGGATCTTAAATATTGTGCTCATGGCAAATCCAATTGGTTTAATCATTGGTTTAATCGGTGGCTTGATTGGAGCCGGTGTATGGTTATACCAAAACTGGGTTACTGTTAAGGAAAAGGCAGGTCAGCTATGGGATTGGTTTGCGCAAAAGTTCCCTGGTATTGCTACTGTAGTTCAAACTGTAATAGGAACAGCAGTAAACAGCTTTAAGACACTGATATCAGCTGTATCAAGTGTTTGGGAACGAGTAAAAGCAATCTTTAGTAATATAATTGATTTTGTATCCAATGTATTTACAGGCAACTGGAGTGCTGCTTGGGAGAATGTTAAAAATATCTTTGGTAACGTCTTTGGTGCATTGGTAGATTTGGCTAAGCTCCCTATCAACAGTTTAATCAACCTTATCAATAAAGCCTTTTCATCTATTGGCTCTATCAGTGTTGATATTCCTGATTGGGTGCCAGGTGTCGGTGGTAAAACCTATGGTTTTGAGATGCCTCAAATACCTGCCCTTGCAACAGGTGGTATTGCTACAGCACCTACACTGGCATTGATTGGTGAAGGTAAGGAAAATGAAGCTGTACTTCCATTATCAAAACTTGAATCAATGTTATCTGTATCAGCCCAAAACGCTGAATACAGTGCACGTAATGAAGCTGTAACAAACTTCTCAAGTCAGGAAGCTCAAAACAGATATGGTTATGCTCCATCAGCGGTGATGATACCTGAGTTAGATAGTAGCTTAGGTTCTACTAACAATGTATCTAATTCAACGGTTAATTCAACCTATGGTGGTAACAGCACTAAGACCTCATCCATAGTTGTTAACTTTAATCCTCAAATTACAGTTAATGCAGGTAATGGTGAAAAGGCAGATCCTTATGCTCAGGTAACTAAGGCTTTAACTGAGGGTCGTAACTCATTAAAGAGAGAATTAGAAAAACTCTTTAGTGACAGGTCAAGGCTTACCTTTTCTTAAAGTTAAGTCTGCTTATGTTCAGGAACTCTTCTAGTAGATAAAAAATACCTGCAAGAGTTCCTAGAATAAGGAATGCAACCATGCAAACTGAGCCTACAGTGTCTGCAAAGCTGTCGCCTACAATGTAAGAAGATACAAAGCCTACAAAGGCAGAGATAAATAAAGAAATACAGTACAAAACAAAGAAACCTAAAGCTCCAACAACGACAAATATCACTGCAATAGCAATAAGTAAAAAGGATCTTTGTACATTGTCAGTTCCGAAATTCAGATCAAACCAGTCTTTTAAAGACAGCTTTTTATCATCTTGCATAGACACACCTGTAATGATTGAGATTTGTTTAAAGTATAGAACAATATGAGCAAAATATATAATTCAATCCAAGGTGACACTTGGGATAAGATTGCTAAAGAGCAGTTGGGCAGTGAGTATCTGATGTCAGAACTTATAGCAGCGAACTTATCTTTAAGTCACTATGCAATTATGCCTGCAGATCTACAGATTGTTATACCTGATATCAATGTATCACCCAGAACTATAGATCCTCAGTTATTACCACCATGGAAGAGAAACAGTAATGGATAACTTAGCTTCTGTACTGCATACCTTTGTAAGTGTTGTTTATCAGGATACAGATATCTCAAAAGACGTTTACGAAGATCTTTTAAACATCTCTTACACCGATAAGATTGAAGATGAAGGTGATGAACTTACAGTCACTTTAAAAGATGAAACAGGTAAATGGGCAGGTTCTTGGTCACCTGAGCGCGGTGCTAAAATCACAGCTACTTTTGAAACTGAGAGTAGAGGCAGCTTAGCAACCGATACCATGATCGTCGACAGCTTAAAGACCTCAGGCTCACCAAGAATATTTGAGTTATCAGCTGTAAGTATTCCTTTAGATAACACCATCAGACGAGAGCTTAAAACTCGTAACTTTGAGAACATAAGCTTAAAGACGTTAGGTCAGCAGATAGCCGATGAGGCAGGTCTCAAGTTCTTCTTTGACTGTGAAGATGTGCCAGAATACGACAGGTTAGACCAAAAACGTGAAAGTGATTTGGCTCTTCTACAGCGTTTATGTAAAGACGCTGGCTTATCCGTGAAGGTAAGCGCTCAAACCTGTATTATCTTTGACCAAAAGAGCTATGAAAGTAAGAAAGCTGTAAAGACCTACAATCTAGGTACAAGCCCTATCTTAAACTGGTCGTTTCAGGCTCAACAGTCACAAAGATACAAAGCATGTACAGTTAAATGGCGTGATACTACCAAACGTCAGGATTCCAATAAAGGCGGTTCATCAACTCAATCTGCTCAATCAAAGATTGCTGTTCAGTCATCTCCTGTAGCAGTACAGGCTGATACTTCAAATCCTGACATCTTTGGCTCTAACAATGTAGATACTAAGTCAAAAAAGACATCTAAAGCCAAATCTAAAAAAGGCAATCAAAAGCAGAAAGTTGAAGATCAGGATTACACCTACACTGACGATAGTGTTGAAGAATCAGGTCAAACCTATGTTTTAAAGAAGCGATGCTGTTCTTTAAAAGAGGCAGAGCGTTTAGCTAAAGCCACACTTCGTAAGTTGAACTTAAGACAGACTACAGGCTCTTTGTCTGTAGTAGGTGATCCTCTTATGGTGGCGGGCTCTGTAATTGAGTTAACCGGTTTTGGTTCTTTTGATGGTAACTTCATCATCGAAAGAGCTGAGCACTCAATGGGTCCTAGTGGTTATGTGACATCACTGGATGTTAGAAGAGTAAACAATACATACTAATGAACAACGACTTTTTATCAGCAAATGAGCGTGTATCTAGTTTAGAAAGCACTCTGACCGAGATCATTCGTGTAGGTACAGTAAGCTCTACTAATCCTCAAAAGCACACTGCAAGAGTAACCATCTCTGATGAGGACAATCTCACAACGCATGAGCTGGCTGTATTGTGCCGTAATACCTTCAAAAATCACGACTACAATATGCCTGATGTTGGTGATGATGTTCTATGTGTGTTTATGCCACAGGGCATCGAGGAAGGTTTTATCTTAGGCTCTTTCTATGCCGGTAATGTTCAACCTCCTACAACGAACCAAGATGAACGCAAGGTAGAATTTGCTGATGGAACCACAGTTACTTATAACCGACAATCACATGAACTTGATGTTGTCATTGCTGATACTCATATCCACGCTGACAGACAAAAGGTTGATGTAACTACCAAGGTTTCTGTGAATGTAACTACAGACGGTACTATCAACCTTGATGCTAAAGGAAATATCAACATATCTTCAAGTGCTAACGTAAATATTACAGGTTCTAAGGTAAACATTAACTAGGAGCAAATATGCCTGCTGTTACAAGAGTTGGAGATACTAATACTGGTCATGACTTATGTCCTCCAGTGTCTTTAGCTTCAGGATCATCAAATGTATTTGTTGACAAGATTGCTGTAGGTAGAGTTGGTGATTCATATTCAGCTCATGGCTGTATTATCCATATTCCACACTCAGGAGCAATTGCATCAGGTTCTTCTACAGTCTTTGTTAATGGTATTCCTGTAGGTCGTATTGGTGACAGTGTGTCATGCGGTGGTTCTGTAGCACAAGGCTCATCAACAACATTTGCTGATGATGGTAATGCTGAATGTAAAAATAGACATCAGGCAGCATTTACTAAAATGAAAGTAGTCAACTCTCTGCCCTCTGTTGACTACAAAGACAGAGTAACAGCTAAAAAGATAAAAGAACAGCAAAGTGAGCAAGGTTCATCTTCAACAACACCGGATAAAGGTAACAGCTCTCTTGGTTTAATTATGCCAACTGTAGATATAGTCGTTGATAATCAAAAGTGCACTTTACCAGTATCATCAGTTGATGAGTTTAAAACTATTGTTACTTTACCTGAGATTGCAAGACACATCTCAAAAACCAAGATACCTTTAGATGAAGATAAACAAGGCTGGTATTACCTTGCACTGATGTTTGAAAAGTGGCTGTGTAATGACGGCTTTGATTTTGAACAGCATCGACACAAAGTTATCGAAAATGGTAAAGAAAGATATGAGCTAGATGATGATTGCTATGATGATCCGTTCTTTATCAAATGGGATTGGTTGTACAAATATGATGCTGTAAAAGAAAAAACAGATGAACTTATAAAAAATGCTACCAATGAAGCAGGTAAGAAAGAACTTGCAAGGATGTTAGCTAAGCAGTTAAAAGATGATCCTGATTTAACTGAGTTCCATTTTATCAGTAATAGTAATAACAAGCATGTTGGATCTAATAATTTTGACACAGTTAAAAATAGAAGTGTAACAAGCAATCTATATCCTAATGGGCTGTTTGCAGCAATGGGGAGCTTTAATTTAAAAAGTTTGCCTGCAGGAGCTATTGAAAAAATTGATGATAAAAGATACAAGGTTACTGTTAATCAATTAGCTGTATATGCTGAAGATAGTTTTCAATTTGAAGACGAAGAATACCTCGGTGCTTGGTCGATAAATTTGTTAGATTTTTTAGCACTTCCATTAGATTTCTTTAATTACGTAAAACTGTATAACAGTAACTTCAAAAGTTTTAGAAAGACCTATAATAAAGGTAAGGACTTTGTGGTTTTATCTGACAACCACATAGTTCAAGATTATGAGCCTGTATCATTTGAGTTTACTGTAGATGATAATTATGAAGTTACTAAAATCAATTAAAGATGCTTTGAAAGGATTTTGGAAGAGACATAAATATTGTCTAATTATTTGTTTTACAGTATATGTACTTCTTTCCTGCCCTGAATGGTACAAATTTATCTCAGATGAACACTATTCTCCATGTTTTTTTAGTGATATTTTTATTTGGCCTTTTTTAGAGAGACTTGTGTACGTTCTTGCTTGGATTATGTGATGCATAAGATATCTAATTAAGTGATATTAGATAATTATGAAGTTATTAAAATTGTATAAGTACTGTTTACAAAGGTTGCGCTTATGTACAGAAATTGGAAACTGTTAAAAGATATCCTCGAAGAGGCATCTGTTGGTAATTGTACTGTATCAAGCAATGACATTAACGAGCTACAGCATCACATTAAGTTACTTCATGACAGTGGATACCTTAATCTAGGTAATCAAATCAAAAGCGACAGTACTGCTCAGCAGATTATTGCAAATCTTAATAAGTGCTCATTAACCATGAAAGGTTATGATTTATTGGATTGTATGTATTACAAGGGATTTGAAAAGGTTATTGAAGGTCTAAACAATCTCAATATCAATGGTCCTTTAGATTTGGTTGTAGAACTAACTCAAAAGCTCATCAAAAAGGATATGATGAATTATCTCTGTTTGGATGAATAATGAAAAGAGATTGGTTAATTATCAAAGACATCATGAGTGCCATTGAGGAAAACAAAGTTAAATCTCATTGGGAATCTTTACCAGAAGACAAACATAATATATACCTCCTACACTACGAACTTTTACAGGAAAGCGAACTTATAGCCAATTACCAAATGATCAGTGATACCGATGATTTAGGTAATATCAATCAGCATCCTGTCTATTGGGCACAAAATCCAGGCATCTGCGCAATTCACTTAACAATGAAAGGTTATGATCTTTTAGAAGTGTTACGTGACCAAAACTTATGGTCAAGGATCATCAATAAAGCAAAATCTCTAGGTGTGAAGCTTACTTTTGAATTTATCAAACAGGCAATTCCTGTGATATACAAACAGCTACTATAAGCTTAAAATTACGTAAGCACGTATAAACATTAAGAGCTTAAACATATATTTATCAATACAGCCCTTTGGTTAACACCTTAGGGCTTTTTTATTACCTAAGGATTCAATATGAAGATTGGTTTGCAGGGAATGTTCGGTTTTGTACCGTTCACCTGTTCTGATAAAAGAGTGCTGACCTACCAAGATCTTCAAGTGCAGCGTTCTGCCAGGTATGCATCTCATGAGATCATAGGTCAAAAGCCTGTAAATGAATTTATAGGGCCAGACTCCGATAAGGTCTCTTTTAAAATTCAGTTAATCAGAAATTTAGGAGTATCTCCCGCTGTGTATTTAGCAATTTTAAGAGAGATGCTTGAGAGTGGAGAAGCCTATCGTTTAGTGTTAGGTCTTGACTATTTTGGCAAGTATATTCTCTCTGATTTGTCAGAAGATCGCAAATACTATGACGGACGAGGCGGCTTGCTTAATTGCGATGTTACTTTGAACCTAACCGAAGCTAAAGGTTTCTCTTTAGTAGCTTATGCTAAATCAATGGTATCTAAGATTATTTAAGGCTCTATATGAACGTATCGACAATTACTGTATCAACGAATGAACTGATTAGCCTAGCTCCTCCTAATGAACTTCTTGAGATAAGACAGAATGTAGCCACTATATTAAAAACGATTAAAGGCTCCGTTCCGTTGGATAGAGATTTTGGGGTTGATTATAGTGCTTTGGATTCTCCTATCAACCAATCTTTAGCTTTATGGAGATTGGCTGTAATTGATGCTATCGAGCGCGATGAGCCTAGAGTTAAAGTTAAATCTGTAACTTTAGATCAAGAAAAATCAGATGTTGCAGAAGGTAAATTAACTCCAATAGTAACACTGGAGGTTGTAATTAATGAGTGAAATATTTCCACGATTTGATTTACCAGAGCTTAACTTTTTAACAGTTGATGCTACAGCTAACGAGCAACGCATTATCGGTAAGTATGAAGAGCTTACAGGTAGAACTTTAGCTAACGGTGATCCTGTAAGGCTGTTTTTACTGTCTTTAGCTGCAGAAAGCACTATGTTAAGACAGGCTTTCAACCTTGCTGCTAGACAAAACCTTTTATCCTATGCTACAGGTGATCATCTAGATGCTCTAGGTGAAATGGTAAACACTCAGCGTATTACCGCTCAAAAGTCAGTCGTCACTTTAAGATTTAACTTAAACACTGCCCAATCAGGTGTGTATGCAATACCTGCCGGTACAAGAGTATCAGACGGTACAACCATGTTTGCTACCAATGAGTTAGCAGAAATACCTGAGGGTGAAACTACTATTGATGTTGTGGCAACCTCAACTGTAGAAGGCAGTTACACCAACAATATCAAAGCAGGTGCTATCAACACTGTAGTTGATCTTCTACCTAATCTTGAGAGTGTAGAGAATATCAATCAACCATCAGGTGGAGCTGATACAGAAACAGATGAAGCCTATGCTCAAAGAATACATTTAGCACCCGGCTCTTTCTCTGTTGCAGGACCTCATGACAGTTACGAGTATTACTGTAGAAAATTCTCAGCTGCTATTATTGATTGCAGCATTTACGGCTTGCCTGAGCATGCCGGCAATGTATATATCCATCCATTGTTAACAGGTGGTACTTTACCAACAGAAACCTTTGTTAGTGAATTAAAGAACTACCTGAGCGCGGATGATATTAGACCATTGACAGACAACGTACTTGTAAGTGCACCTCAAGCTGTGGCTTACACAATCAATCTTAAGTGGTTTTTAAACACCAGTGATGTGAACAGAATAGCTCAGGTGACATCAGCTGTAGTACAGGCCGTTGAAGAGTACAGACAGTGGCAGCAAACAAAGATTGGGCGCGATCTTAACCCTGATGAGTTAATTAAGCGTCTTCGTAATGCAGGTGCCAAAAGAGTTGAAATAACCTCACCTGTCTTTACAGAAGTCACCAAATCTCAGGTTGCTCAGTGCCCTGCATCAGATGTAACCATTACCTACGGTGGTGTTGAAGATGAGTAATAAGATTGAAGATAAAACTCTTCTTCATCAGCTTTTACCGTCTTCAATAGCAGATGAAGAAATATTTAAAAATGCTGCTACGGCATTACATACAAACAGCGATACAAAAGGTCATCTAAACGATGGCCTTTTTTATTACCTGTTAGATAGTGCATCCAGTGAGCTTTTAGATCATTTGGCATCACAGTGGCGTGTGGGTGTTTGGCGAGATTCATGGCCTGTATCACGCAAGAGATTAGTTCTAAAGACAATCATTAAGACTTTATCTCACTACGGTACCAAGAAAGCCATTATCGATGTACTGGAGTCACTTGGTAATGGTGTTCAGATAAAAGAATGGTTTGAATCTGACCCACCATCAACCCCTCATACTTTCCAAATCAATATTGATTTGAATGTGCAACAGGTTAAAGCAGAAGCTATTGATGATGCTGTTACAGCATTGAATATAGTAAAACCAGTGCGTTCTCAATATACAGTAACACAGTATCTACAGGTTGGTACAGATTTAAAGATGTATCCGTACCGACGTCAAATCGTGTTTGCACGACTTAAAGTTTCTGCCTGTCCAGAACAGACAGTAAAAGGAACCGCTAATGTTATTCCTATGGTTCGTCCATTGACATTAGCAAGAATACAAAGACCTCCAAGACTGCAAGGTGCAGTTAAAGGAACCGCTACATATTTCTCAGGTATTAGACCTCTCACAATTAAGCATTTAAGAAATCAGGAGTAATAGTTATGTCTCAGACAACTTTAGTAACCGCAGCTGGTATTCAGGCAATGATCAATGCTGAGCGCTCAGGTACTGACAAAGTTAAGTTAACCTCAATCAAGTTCGGTTCAGATATTATTGTGCCTACACAATACACAACAGACATGGGCACCATTGTGGCTGAATGTTCAGCTGTAGGGGGTAAGAATATCGGTGATCAGATGATTCACATCTCAGGTGCTGACAGTTCTACAGCTACTTATGATGTGTACACTGTAGGTGTATTCACTGATACAGGTATTCTGTTTGCAATCAGCTCATCTGATACTCCAATCATCAACAAGTCAAAGCTTGCTGTAGGTGCCATTGCATTTGATATTACCCTAACATCAGCCTCACCTGATGTAATTGATTTTGGTGATTCATCATTTACTAATCCACCTGCAACATCAGAAACTGAAGGTGTTGTCAGAATTGCTACTGTTGAAGAAGGTATTAAAGGTGAAAGTAACTCTGTAGCTATGACACCTTATACAGTTAAAAAGCATATTGAATCAAGTGAAGCTATTGTTCACAGAACTGGTGATGAGACTATTAAAGGCAAAAAGACCTTTGAAACAGCGATCAAATCAGATGTAAATGGTAACTCTGATACTTCAAGTAAGTGGAAGACAGCTAGAAAGATCAATGGTTCATTTGTTGATGGTTCAACTGATATCACTACATCAAAATGGGGTGCACTGCGCGGTTTTCAGATTACAGATGCAACCGAAGAGCACACCTCAGCTAAAGTATCTGTAGATGGCTCAGCTGATAATATCATTCCATTACCAGAAACAATTAAAGCAACACTTATCGGTAAGTCAACTTCTACTGATAAATGGGCAATTGCACGTAAACTTACTTTAAAAGATGGTAATAATTCTAACGACACATCTGTTACTGTAGATGGTTCTAAAAATATTGAAATAACTATACCTCTTGGCTTTGCAACTCCTGTAGGTACAGTTATGATGATTGCAGGATCTTCAATTCCATCAGGATTTTTACTTTGTAATGGTGCTGCTATCTCAAGAACCACCTATAAAAAACTGTTTGCTGCAATTGATACTATGTATGGTGCTGGTGATGGTGCAACTACTTTTAATCTTCCAGACATGCGAGACAGATTTGCTGAAGGTGCGGGTGGTACTTATAGTGTTGGTACAGCCGTCGAAGCGGGATTACCTAATATTAC